>Ga0075163_10000596_pt1 | contig 46934 bp, 34 predicted proteins | sample JI1023141ADNA_FD_71478 | JGI IMG/M metagenome (GOLD analysis project Ga0075163, IMG submission 71478) | Wastewater effluent complex algal communities from Wisconsin, to seasonally profile nutrient transformation and Carbon sequestration -... | ecosystem: Engineered > WWTP > Effluent > Algae...
GAGAGAGCTCGAGGATTTTGAATTTCTTGGCGATGACCTCGGTCTCGAGCATACGCCAATGAAACCTCGGCGCGCGTTTTCGCCCAAATTATTTGCGAACGGACCCTAAGGTCTTTTCGACATCATGGCCTACGCGGAGCGCGGGGCGGCGGATCGCGTCGCGTAGCTGAACGGAGCTCATCGGGGGGAGGGCAAAATGCATCTTTTCCATCCGCCTAGCGAGATTAGGGACCATGAGGCACTCGCCCGTGAAATCTGCGCGCACAGTCAAGATCACTCGCACCCGGCTGGTGTCGAGTTCTGTCGCGTGCAAAAGGTTTCTCAGGAGCGCCGCTCCTTCACGCGCGAGCCGCGGACCGGTATTCGTTAGGTCGTTCGACGGCGCTCGAGAGTCGTAAGCGGTGAAAATCTCCTCGAACTGATCTATGACCAGAAGAAGTCGCTCCTCGCGTGATTCGTGTGTGAGTAGGAGGTCGGCCGTGTCCGATAGGGTGTGCTCGGAGTGTAGTAGTAGCGTCCGCAGCCGTTCCAGTTCTTCGTTGTCATTTGCGATGCTGGCGCCGGTGCCATTGATGCTGTGTTGCAGGTCGATCAACTTGAGCGCCAGTTCGTGACATGGGCGAGGGCCTGGTCGCATCACAACGGCATGCCAACGTCGGCGTCCGTCCACTCCCCCTGTGCGGACCGTCGGGATGACTCCTGCGCGTACGAGCGAGGATTTGCCGGAGCCGGAGGCGCCCACGACGGTGATGAAACGTTGACCATCGCGCAATGCGGCGAGGACCGCTGCTTCTTCGCGCTCGCGTCCAAACATCCATCCAGCGTCATGCTCGGTGAAGGGCTCCAGGCCGCGGTAAGGACGTTCGCGGCGCTCGTCGATCCAGGGACCGCGGGTCCCGAAACCGAGGGTGGCGACCAAGCGCGCTCTCTCGCCGCTCCAGGAGGACTCGGTGCGGAGATCGATAACTGGATGTTCGCGGAGGAACGCCGGTATTTCGACGATCGCGGGAGCGCCCGGAAGAAGTATAGGGACGACGCGGTGGCGGTCGTCTGAGGTAGCGCGATGGGCCACTGTGGATCGTTCGGCGTCGTGCCAGGGGGACCATCCGTGCTCGCCGATGCACACAATGATTCGAGGCACGATGGCAAGGACGCGGTCGATTTCCCGGTTCCCCACTCCGCCGGGTGCGAGGTCCCACTTGTCGAACCAGGGACGCAGCCCTACATCGAGGAGAAATTTACAGAGGCGCTCGACACTCGACTTGTCGAGGGCGTTGTGACTAATGTAGGCATCAGCTTCGAGGCGAGCGTGGATGTGTGCATCATGCGGTGACGGAGTCGTTACTTCGTCGGACGCGGAGGGGTGTTCGGCGGTCCACAGATTCATGACCGCGTCGATCTCGGTGAGCCGGCGCGGAAAGTTCTCCCGCAGTCGGTCAATGAGCTCGGGAATGCCTCCGCGTCGGCGGAATATGAGGGTCACAGCTTCGGCCAGTTCCGCCAACGACGTGTCCTCGAGTGGCAGATGTGCGGCAAGCGACCCATCCTCGGCCAAGCGCACGAACCTTCGCAGCTCTTGGCCGGTGAAGAGTTCGCATAAGAGCTGGTGTACTGCGGTCAGCGATCGCATTGACGCCAGGGACAGTATTACCGCGGATGGTATTCGATGAACAACCCGGCTTAATCTTCTGTATTTTTGGGGAATATTGATCTGCATGATCAAAAATCCGATGCTACGTGGTGAATTGCCGGTACCGTCGCTGTAGAGGGGACTTGTCGCCTTCCGCGGTGCCTCCCAACCTTGTCAGCAACGACCAACGATCGGCGCCGACGGCCGGGGTAGCGACCCCTCGCGCACCCGAGCACCCCGCGATCGAACCCGAGCCCATCCTCGTCGCCTCGCCGTCGCATGACTCGCCTGGGTCGATCACCCCGTTGCCGCACACGCGTACGCCGTGGTCGCACGCGGCCATCGTCTCCGGGGGTTCATGCACGTTGTGCCCTCGAAGCACTGCTTCTTGAGTTCGCCCATCCCACCGCAGCCATCGGACCAGAACACGTCGTCGCCGACGCACTGGTGCGTCGCCTCGACGCTGCAGCGGCCCGATGTGTCGAGTGAACACAGGAGGTTGTCGCCGCAAGTCTCGGCGGGCATCGCGCAAGCCGCGCCGACGCGCAGCGTCCCGAGTGGACACGCCTCGACGATCCCCTGGTCCGCCATCACTCGTCGAATACGTGCACGTCGCCCTCGCGCACTGCTGGAACGGTGCCCCGCCGCCGCACCCGTCAGCGACACAAGTTGCATCTCCCTCGCCGAGGCGCTGTTCGGCCGTCGCTCCGCAGCGACGATCCGCACGACCCCGGAGACCCCGCAAGCCCCGCCGCAAGGTTCCGCGGTGGTTGCAGCTGGTCTTCGCACGCGGGTTCGCCGGGGACCCGGCCGCATGCTTCCCCGGCGTGACCGCGCTGCGCCGGGCCCTCGAATCCGACCCATGTGCTGCTGCTGATCGTACTCGTCGCCCTCGTCGCCCTCGCGTGGTTCGTCGCCCGCCTGATTGGCCGGGTTGATCATTGCTGCACGGGGGCGAGGGGTCGTGTTACTCGTCGGCACATGGTCAACGGCCTGCCAGTACTCCGCGTCGGTGGCTCGGCCCCTGTATGGCTCGCCCGCACACTCGCCGTCGCTCTGATGGTCTTTGGATTGCTGCTGTCGTGGCTGCTCGGTCGGATTCTCGAGAACAGCTCGAATTCGAGCACGTCGCAGGATCCCCGCGTCGACCCGATACAGTCTCGTCCGGCGCTGATGCTGGTTCCGGGGCTCGTGAAGCGAGCCCCGGACGCGAGAGTAAACCTGCAAGACCGAGATGGAGTCCACTCGAGAATTGATGCGCTGTATGTTTGTGTAACCGAAGTTACGGTAGGGCAATGGAAGACGCTGATGGAGAAACATCTGGCGTGCTCGTTTCACGGGTGCGCGGATAATCTGCCGGCGTCACGCGTTTCCGATGTGGCGGCATGTACATTCCTGAACCGGTTGACGGACCAAGAGAACGAGACCCGTGCCCGTTCGAACAAGGAGCCTCTGACACGCTGTTATGCCGAGGAATCGTGCGACAGGGTGGATGTAGGTTGCACGGGCTTTCGTTTGCCGACGACGAGCGAATGGGAATACTTCGCACACTCTGGCGGGCTGGAGCGTCCAGAAGACCTGAATATCCCCGAGAGATTCTGCGAGCGTGCGAATCGCGCAGATGCATCGTATGCTGGAGGGCACGCGGGGGGATCCCCGGAATTAAGGATTTCGAACAGGTGCGATGACGGCTTCCCACTGCTCGCTCCGGTCGGTAGCTTCGCGGCAAACCCATGGGGCGTTTACGATGCATATGGAAATGTCGCGGAATGGGTGCTCGATCCCTGCGACAACGATGTGTGGGGAGACTGCTATGCGACGAAAGCCGTCGGAGGATCCGCCACGGATTCTCCGTGGTGGTACGGGGACTCGTCCTCGGAAGGGGTGAGGGGCATCCGTTGTGTTCGTTCGCCTACTTCCTCGGAGATGGCAAGCGTGGGCAATGTAAAGGAATGACTGCGACGGACTGTGCGAACCTGCCCTTTCGGACGAGGGGGTCTCCGGAATCGTCGTAGCGCTGAAGGATCTCGGTGGAATCGGGATCCCAACTCACGACAATGCGTGTACTCGAAGGATGAAGATCGGTCGGATATGAGGCGCCGAGGTCGAGATGGTAGAACCTGAGGTCAACCTGTATCGGATCGGCAAGTTCCTCGATCACAGAAAGCAACAGTTGGCGCATAGTCTCGTCGGCAAGAACGTAGTCGTCACTTAATGCGCTGGGTTTGCGAGATACGAACAGGTAGTGGCTGGAGATTGCCAAGTGAGGGCCTAACTCACGACGGAGATATTCACGTGTGTCCGGTAAAAGCCATGTATCGGCGGATTCGCTGCCAGATAGCGAGGCGAGTATTATCGAGGGCGATTCTTCGACGGCATCTTGGAAATTTTCATATACCATCCACTCGCGCGGAAGCCCTCCGCGTGGGTAATTCTCTAGTCGTTGGCAGAGTGCGGGAGAGGAATAACCATGCCGCACCGTCCTGGATTCAGGGGTCAAGATATAATCGACAGGTCGAGGGTCTGAATGTAGGATTGACCAGCGGCCGACGGTGATCATGGCGGCGACGATGCTGACGAAGAGGCCGGCGGTCAGCCACGGGAGGCCGCGCAGGAGGTCGTCGGGGTGCCAGCGGTGGAGGTGCAGGAGCGTGGCGAGTGGAGCGCGGGGGCGGTGGGTACTCCATGCGCCGAGGGAGCGGCGCGTGGGCGACCGCCAGGTGCCGGACAGCGTCGCGCCACGGGCCTGGAGCTCGAGCTCCTCGACCACAAGGTGCTTGAGCTCGCGGGAACAGGCGCTGTCGGCGTAGTCCTCGAGGAGGCGCTCGGCCTCGCCGGAGTGCATCGCCGCGAGGTGGAACGACTGCTTGGCCTGGCGGAGTGACTCGCCAAAGGGGTCTCCGTGGGTGTCGGCGGCTTCGAGCTGGGCCACTAACAGCTTACGGGCGCGGTACTCGAGGCGGTCCTGGACGCGAGGGAAGCGGCGGGTGTCCTGGCGGCGGAGGCGGGCGATGAGATCGATGCGACGGGCGGGGTCGAAGGTCAGACGGTCGCCCTCGCCGAGCAGGTATTCGCGGCCGGGCTCAGCGAAGCCCTCGCGGCGGGCCCAGTCGATGAGGTGGTGGACGGCGCGGGCGTCGGGGATCGCGGCGCGGAGCTCGGGGAGGGCGCGGCGGACGGCGTCGAGCTGCGGCCAGGTCGGGTCGGGGACGAGGGCGGCGCAGGCTGCCCACTGCCGGAGCGCGTCGTCGGCGACGGGGGCGAGCGGGCGAGCGGGGCGGACGTGCAGGTCGCGTCCGTGGGATGCGAGCATGCGGGCGCAGCGGACCAGGGCCTCACCAGTCCACGGGAAGCGGCGCAGGCCGGCGGCCTGAAGACGCTCGCGGAGGGCGTTATGGGGCGTGGGTGAACCGGGATCGAGGTCGATCCACGCGCGGACGGGCCAGGCAGACAGCGTCCGCAGCCAGGCGAGGTCGCCCGAGAACTGGCGGGCGCCGAGCATGCGCGAGAAGACGAGGAGGGGCTGGTTGCCGGCGCGGCGGGCGAGGTCGTCGAGGCCGACCGGCTCCGCGTCGGGCCAGCTGCGCAGGCGTGTCGGGAGCTTCGAGAAGTCGTAGCGGTCGAATTGGAGGCCGACGCGGCGCCAGCGCTCGAGGACCTGCTCGACGCCGTCAAGCCACGGGTGGCCGCCGCTCTCGACGTCGACGAGGACGATGAGCACCTCGCGCCGACCGCCGCGGGTGAAGGTAGGCTGGATACGACCACCGGCGGCGATCGTTCGATCGATCGTGGGGGGGATGTCGAGCGCGTTGCCAGCGGCGCCGCGGCGCACACGGCCGAGGATCGTCGCGGCGTCGTCGGCGTGGACGAGGTCGAACGGGGGGACGCGTTCGACGTGGTACGGGACGCCGAGGCTGGTGCTGACTCTCTGGACCTGTTGCCGAGCGGCGGCCGCTCGCTTGTCGGCGGATTCGAGGGCGATCTGATGGACCGTGACCGCGTGCCACCAGCGCGACGCTATCAGCGCGAGCACAGGGGGCGTTGCGAGGAGCAGCCAGAACAGCCAGAGGGGCTCGGGGAGTGGCCACCAGGTCGCGGTGTGGCTGGATGGATCTGCTGGGCGGGTCTCGATGTGGGCGATCGTCGTTACCGTCGCGGGCTCGAGCAGATCGAGGCGGACCTCCGGCTCGGACGGTGGCTGGGGGTTGTCCCGCGGGACAGGTGGTTGGGGCGTTTCGACGAGCTGTGGCGGCGTTTCGGGTGGGACCAGCGTTGGCTCGGGAGGGGGAGATTGAAGATCTGTGTCGATCCACCACCAGGTCAGCGCGACGCCGATCGATGCGGTAGCGAGGAGCATGACGAGGAAGGCGCGGAGTCGAGGACGCGGTCGAGGTCGAGGTCGTGGGAGGGAGCGCGAGCTGCTGGACGACAGGGCGGTAAGGTCCTGCGAGGCGTTGTCGCCGCCGAGGTGCTGCAGAAAATGTCCACGGATCGCGCGCCAGTTGGCGGCGTCGCGGGCGAGCAGGGAGGCGAGGCTGTCGGCGAGCTCGTCGCGCGACCAGGCTGTCCGCTGGGACAGGAGGCGGGCGCAGTCGTGGGCGACCTGCGGACCGAGGTCGATGAGGCGCTGGCGCTGCAGGGTGGCGAGCCAGACGAGGAGGCTATCCCGCGCGATGTCCGCCGAGCTCGGCAAGGTCCTCCCGGAGTTTAATAAGGCAAGAGATGCCGGGGAGGTCGGCCCAGCGCAGGCCGTCGCCGGTCAGATGGCCGTCGCCTTTTTGCAGGGAGACGTCGAAGCCGTGCATGGCGAGTTGGACGTCGCCGGGGTGGTAGTAGCCGGTCAGAGCCTTCATCCACTCGAGCATCTCGGAGATCGTGGGTGGTTTGGCGAGGCCGATCCGCTCGGCGTGGTGGCGGAGGCGGGCGAAGGTGCCGGCGAGGCTGCGCAATAGGTCGGGTCTGTGGTGGGGGAAGCGGTGTTCGGCGATGGCGAGCAGGCGATCCGGGTCGGGAGCGGGGATGTGATAGAAGACGCAGCGGCGAAGGAAGGGCTCGGGGAGCTGGCGCTCAGCGTTGCTGGTGATGACGATGAACGGCTTGCGGGCGGACGGGCGGCGCATGTGGCGCCGCAGCGGGAGGTTCGGGTGGTCGGGGTCGTGGAGGTTGGTCGGGTAGGCGACGGTGTCGATCTCGGAGATCTCGAAGTGGCCTTCGTCGAGCTCGCGCAGGAGGTCGTTCGGGAGGTCGCGTGTGGCCTTGTCGATCTCGTCGATGAGCACGACAGGGCGCGGGGCGGTGGTCATGAGGGCGACGCCCAGCGGACGCAGGCGGATATAGTGGCGCGGGTCGCGAGCGTGGTCGAGGCGGCCGTGCTGGGCGTCGCCGAAGCGAGCGAGGGCATCGTAATGGTAAAGCAAATCGCGGGCGCGGGTGTCGCTGCGGACGTGGCAACACAGAGGGGCGGTGTGGCCCAGGGCGTGCGCGACGACCCAGGCGAAGTCCGACTTGCCGCAGCCGGGTTCGCCAGTGAGGAGGAGCGGGAGCTCGAGGCTGAGGGCAGTGTTGGCAGCGTTCAATAATCCGCTGTCGGCGATGTAGCGACCATGCTGGCCGCGGTGCTCGGCGGCGGGGTCGAGCAGGTCGAGCGGGCCGTGCTCATCAGTGGGAACGAATCTCTGGATGGGAGCGCTCATGGGGATCCGGGGCGTGGGCGGCCAGCGCGTCGTTCGAGCCAGTCGGTGAGGATCTCGTCGATCGGGTCGGCGAGGTGGCGGAGCGTGCGACGGAAGTTGCGCGTGCGGTCGGTGACCTCGTGGTAGTGCCGGACGCAGCGCTCCCAGGCCGCGGGGTCGAGGTCGGGATACTGGACGTGCAGCTGTTGGCGGACCTCAGCGAGGGTCGGGAAGGCGAGCTCCTTCGGCTGTATGACCCGCAACTGATCCGTCGAGCGTAGGTTGCGGGCCAGCTGCTTGAGGGCGTCACGCACGGCACCGCCGTCGTCGGCGTGCTCGATCGGGAGGACGAACCGGAGCGGGTGATCCGGCGGGTGGGTCGTCAGGGCGTGCGGGACATGCTGGCCGAAGAACTCGGCGAAGCCGGCGAAGTTCTCGCCCGCGAGGCCGCGCAGCGGACGGCCGGCGTCCTCAAGCACGAACAGCGCGGCCATCGTTCGCGCGGCCTGGGCAAGCGCGAGGCCGAGGTGGGACGTGCGCACGCGGGCCGCGGCGCACACGCGGCGGGCCCAGTCGTCTGCGGTGACGGCGTCGGAGCGGTCGCGCGTGAAGTCGACGAAGAACTCGTGGTGCCGGCGCGGGCACTCCTTGTCGACGAACACCTTGATGCGGGCGAGGAAGAGGTCGAGATCCTGCTCGCGGTCGCCATGGACGATGAGGAGGAGGTGATCGGGGCCGGCGCAGCCGGTCAGGACGTCGCGCCACTGGCCGACGCGGTCGAGGGTGATCGCGGTGTGCGAGGGGAGGTCGGCGATCGGCGCCTCGGGTGGCGGTGCGGCGGTCCGAGAGACGATGTGCCGCGATCCTCGCCAGGCGGCACGGATCTCCTCGATCTCGGACGAACGCTCGGGGCGCCGGGCGAGCAGCTGGTCTAGCAGGCTGTCGTCGATGAGGCCGAGCCGCGCGGCTTGGCGGACGAACGCGAAGGCGACCTCGACGGGGGGTGCGGGGGGCCGGGGGAGGTCGTCGTAGGCCGCCCGGCAGTGGAAGAAGACCCAGCGGCGCATCTCCTCGGCGTCGAAGGCGGCGACACAGAATTCGTGCAGGGACCGCTCCCAGGAGAGGGACAGCATCGGAGGGACGATATCGCTCCTCCCCGCGATATGTCGAGGTTTTTCACAGAGAACCGTCCTAGTCACGGACCGGTGGCGTTGAACTCCGTGCAGGCGCGCACGAGGGCGACGACGAGGGCCGCACCGGCGACGAGGAAGATGCGCGAGTCTTCGGCGAAGGTGCGGCGGATGTCGTCCGCGAAGGTGCGGGGGACTTCGGCAACGGCACGGGGGACGTCGGTGACGACACGGACGACGTCGGCGACGGAGTCCGGCGGTGCGGTACGGGGATCGGGGTCGAGGATCCACGCGGCCATGCAGCCGCCCCAGATGAACAGCGGGGCGAGCGCCAGGAGGGCGAGGATGCCAAGCAGGTCGGTGAGGGTGGTATCGAGAGTGAGCTGACCCCGTGCGGCGCGGCTGGTGAATGCGACGGTGAAGAGGATGAACGTCGCGCTCAGCATGACGAGGTAGGCGGCGAGGACGGGGGACCACGCGGTCGCGGCGCGGGGGTGGCGGGCGAGGAGATAGGCGAGGGCAATCAGCAGGAGCCCGCCGCCGGTAAAGAGCTCGCTCGTGGGGACGATCGTGAGCTCGGGGAGCTCGCGCACCAGCAGAACGAGGCTAAAGGTTAGGCGGAGGGCGAGGCCAAGGCCGACGAGGATGATGAGCGCGGTCTCCATCGCGTCAGCCGGGCCGGGCGGGGTTGCAAGGGGCGCCGCCCTCGAGCTGGGCCGGACGATGGCGAGCCATGGCCCGGGAATACGCCGAAACTGGGCCGTGGGACAAGGTCGTCGGCGTGTCAGCCTCCATCCCGCACGCCCCGACCACTCCGCCTCGTGCCTGAAGCCTGCCGCTCTACGAGGCGGCTGGCGACCACGAGCAGGCCCGGCTCGCCGCCCTCCACCCTCCACCAAGGCCCGTGTATCGCCAGCGCAGAGGCCGGCGGCGAGGGGCATGGGTATCCTCGTCGCGCCCTTTCTTCTCGCCGAACCCACCGGACCACTTATGCGGCAACTCCCACCTCAAGACGAATCCCTCGACGCGACGCTGACCGCCGACGGCCGGGAGCTATTCGTGAACGGCAACAACGGCGCCGTTCAGGTCTAAGAACCCGCAGCGGCGAAGTGACCAAGCGGGACATCGAACTTGACGCGCGGGCCGCGGCCAGCAGCGCGTCGAGCTCGTCGAGGCCGTCAACGAACAGCCACACCGCCTGGCGAGCGGGACCCAGGGGGTGGACACGCCGCGCATCCGCCGGGCGTCGTAGCGGAGCGCCGTGCCAGCGGAGCTCGCCGTGCCGAGGTCGTAGAGCAGCTTGCGCCTCGGCCGCGCGATGGTCCGCGCCGACGACTTCTTGACCGATCACGCATGGCCTGCCGCCACCGGCAGCAACCGAAGCCACTTGAGCGCCAGCAAGGCGGCCTTTTTCCGGTCTGCGACCTTGGATCCGCACCCACTCCGAGCCGCGATCCAGCGTGGAGGAGATGGGACGGGCAAGCGGATCCGGGAGGAGTGGAATGGGCGGCGGCGGGATCCGCCAGGCCATGCGCAGTCCCAAGGAGTTGTGGACTTGAAGACGGCCCCACAGATATTGTCGCGGTCGACCATGAACGAACTGCTTTGCGACGACCTGTGGCCGACGATCCGAAAGCTGGCTCACAAGGCCGCAGTACGGCGCGCCGCAGTGGCCTACGTAACTTCGGACGAGATATTGAGATTCACGGAGGGCGACGTACTTGTCACCGACGCGAGCGATCACGCCATTGCGGCAGGACAAACCAGTGCTCGGTATTGCAGAATGCCTTAACGCGTAAAGCACAGCTATTCTCGCTTCCAGGTCTGCACGCCAAGGTCATGGTTCTAGGCGACACCGCCGTGATCGGATCCGCGAACATTTCAAATTCCTCGGCGGGAGACCTTGTAGAGGCCGCATGGGTCACGAACGCATCCGGAGCCGTGGGTATGGCCGTGGCGCTCATCGCCAAGCTTGCCGCGGAAGCGGTACCGATCGACGCCAACTTCCTGGGACGCATTCTGAAGATCGAGGTCAAGTTCTCGCCTTCGCGGCCACCCACGCGGATCAAGGAGATCAAGCTCCCCAAACACCGGACGTGGATCGTCAGCGTCCGCGAGTTGAGCCGCGAACCCGCGGCAGAGTTGGAAGCGGCCGAGGCCGGCATGGTCGAAGCACGGAAAGAACTTAGCGATATCGCCAGCGAGACCTCCTGGATGCGATGGACCAATACCTCTCGGTTTCGTAGGGAGGCCGCCGTCGGAGACACGGTTATTCGCATCTGGACTCGCGCTGGAACGTCACGACCTCTCGTATATCGGCATGCGCCCATTGTGCGCCGCCAAGACGAGGAAGCCTGCACCAGGTTCTTCGTCGAAGACTACTCTGATTGCGAGGAAACATGCATATCGATGACGAGGTTCTTGAAGCTTCTCAAGACGGCTGGGTTTACCGGCAAGATCGGCGAATCGCCCACGCGCGAGATACCAAACCAACTCGCCGAGGTTCTCCAAAATCTATGGACATGAGCTGCCTGCAGCCTGTGACGGCGCCCAGAGGCGTCCCGCACCGCGAGCAGATCCCCTGCGCCCTTCGCTGGCCGGACCCGGACTCGGCTCAGCTTGAAGGTTGAACCGCACTTCAGTTCCCGATCCCTGATCATCGATGACCGCGAGTGACCGGCGCGGCGAGCCCGTCTCCACCAGCTCGCCAAGAGGGGGGCTGACTCCCGAGAGTTTTGGGCACTCTCGGGAGTCCAAGCCTCGGGCGAATTCGTGAACCAGGACGCGGGGTTGTGGCGAAAGGCGAGCGCCGACAAGGGGTTGGGAAATTTCGCGTCTTGGTGCTTTCAGCACCAGTATGTTCCAAAGCCGGCCGGCTGGTCAAGCACGATCAGCCGGCCGAGTCGCGACCTGTCGACGGCTCGACGATCACGAAGAGGCAGCCGACGCTCGTCGCGCGACGAGTGTCACAAGCTGCTCGCCGGCAGCGCCCGCACGAGACCTCGACGCGTTCGACATCTTGATCGTTGTGGAAGCCGCGTAGCCGCCAGTCGCTCTCGACGGCCTCGAGGCCTTGGACGCCGACGACGATCGCGGCGATCACCACACCACCAGCGACACAGAACGCCGGCCGTTCGGTGAGCACACCGATCATGAGACCGAGACAGCGACTTTGCTGACGCGCCGCGGGCTCGCCCCGAGTGAAAACCCGACGCAGACCACGAACGCGAGCAGCCCTTCGCCTTAATGAGGACATGGCCGCCGCCATCCTCAAGCACCCCGCTCCGATCCCCCGCATCCTCTCGGTCGTCGCCCTGGGCACGAGCATCTCGCCGTACCTCAAGATCGCCGAGGAGTTGGTCCGCCTGTACGCCGAGCTGGTCGACTGCCCGCGGCCGCTGAAGTGCGTGACCGCTTGGTCGCCGCCGCCGCAGGGCCTGCAGCGCCACCTGCTCCGCGCCCGGCCTGGCATGGTCCACCTCTGTGGCCACGGCAACCTCGACGGCTCGCTTCTCGGCGTGTCGCGCACGGGGGAGACTGCCCTTCTCCCTCGCGCCGCGCTCGTGCGGGTGATGGCCGACTCGCTCTCGGTCCGCGTCGTCACCCTCGGGGCCTGCTTCAGGTCAGCGGAAACCTCGGCCCGAACAGCTTGCGATACTCCCGCAACGCATCTCCGTTCCGGCCCGAGCGCGACAGATTGATCGCTACGCGGACCGCATCGTGGGCCCGCTGCAACGCTTCTCGCGCGGCGTCACGCGCAGCCGTGTTCATCGAGTCGCTCACAGGTGGCCCGAGGCCAGCGGGCTCCGGCCAGTCTTCATGAACCCGATCTGCCGCCGATTTGAAGAACATCATGAACTCATAAGGGAAATCTCCGCCGAACGGCGGACGGAGCAGGTCGTGCGCCATGACCTCGAGTAAAAACGACGGCTTCACCGGCTTGTCGTATTCAGAGTTCCACGCCTTGATCATCCGCACCATCCCCTTCCACTCACCGTCGTACGCCGCGTTCGCGGCCGTCGCCTGCTCCGCGTGTTTACGAGGATCCGTTTCCGTCCAGCCGCTCTTCGTCGCCGTATCGGGGATCTCGTAGTGACCGCCCTCGTCCGGATCTCCGACCGTGAAGGCAGGGACCACGTCGAAGCTCATGACGATGTCTTCGTCCTGCGCGTGCGGAAACTCGACCTGTACGGAGCGGCGTTGCATGTTCACCCGGTCGTACGACTTGGCGAGCTCGCGCTCGACTGCTTTGAGCAGGATCGATGGCTCGCGCCCATCGCGGTACTTCGGCCGTTCATCGTCGTGCAAGACGCAGAAGATGTCCACGTCCTTGAGGGGCTTGGTCTTCGTCCAGCGCTTGTAGGACCCCGTGAGAAAGTCGTGCTGGATCTTGAACACGTCGTTCATGAGCCCGCGGATCTCCCGCTGCCGGCTGGATGCGTTGTCCTGCTCGCCCTTGGTCAACTCGAGCCGGCTGCGGAACTTTCGAAAGGCCTCATCGGTCGTCAGCATTATCGTTTCCTCCAGTATGATGTCTCTCCAGAAATCCCATCGGCGCCGATGGTCGCGCCGACCCCATATTTGGCCAGCCCCGAGGTCGAAAGGAAGCTACCCGTCGTCCAGCCTGCGACGTTCGGGGCGCCAGGAGCGGTCTTCACCAGGATCTTGTAGTCGCACCCCGGCGGCAGCGGGCCGGCCTTGGGGATCGCGTACTGCAAGGCCGCGATGTCGGCCCAGAACGAACCGTTGCCGCCGTACGCATAGTTGGGCGAGATGTCCCAGCGGGACATGAGTTCACCCGTCTTTGCAGCGAAGATCTCCAGCGTCACCTGAAGGAGATGCTGGCTCGTTAGCCAGACCGAGATCCCGGACTCGAGGGTCCCCCACTGCTGCACCAGTTTGCCCGGATCCAGGCCGACCCGACGGATCAGCTCCCTCAGCGACAGCAGCATGCTGGTCGCTACGTGGTTGACAGTATGCGCATACGTATGCGCTGTGACGAATGTGCTCATTTGCGAAACAGCTCCTCCCGATCGATCCTCGCCTCGCTGACCCGCGCACGGGAGACCGAAGCGTCGCCGCGCTCATCTACTTGCTCATCCACTTGCTCCCCCATCGTCCGCACACTCACCCTCGTCGATAGCGCCGCCAGCTGCCTCTGACTCCACGCCACATCGTCGGACGGGCACGGGATGGACAGACGCCAGCCATGGCCTGTCACGGACCGGACCAGCGGCGCCTCATTCACGCCTTCCCCGTTGATTGCGTCCTCGCCGAACACGCAGTACACGCGCACACGCGGCCCGCCACCGTATACGATGAACGCGTCGCTCCTAGGCGCCTCCGATGCGATGGCCGAGATGGCGACCCCCTTCACCTTCTCCAGCTCGGTGCGCGCCTCGCTGTCTGGATCGGGCGCCAGCAACTCGACGATCGCGGCCCAGGTCTTCGACGCTGAGCGCTCGGGTGTCGCTGCCACGGTGCGGGCCAGCACGGTACTCATGCGCGCGCCTCCTTGAGGCCTCTCGCCTCGCTCTGTGCGCGCTCGACAGCGTGAAGGATGTCCGTTGCGGTCAGTCTTTCGGGATCGAGCGCGATGGCACGGCTGCCAGCGAGGGCCGATAGGACCGCCTTGCGAATGCGCCGCCCGTCCAGACCGACGGCCGCCTCGCCCGCAGTGCGCAGCACGGGATCCTTGCTCAGTCGCCGCAGCCTGGGGAACGCGCGAGCGAGCCCCTCGACGGTGTTTGCGACGATCTGCTCGCACCCGGCGGCCCCTGGCAGCTCCACATGCACGATGAGGTCGGCGCGTGAGAGGAACGCCTGGTCGATCGCCCCCGGAAAGTTGCTGGTCGCCACGAACAGCAGGTTGGGCCGATGGACGGACAGCTGATCGAGCTGGGCGAGCACCGCGTCCGTCGCACGGTGGACGTCGATCGGGTTGGCCTCCAGGCTCATCCGCGTGCGATCCGCCGCGAGCGTCTCAACCTCGTCGAGCACGACGATCAGCGGGCCGCTGTCGGCTTGCTCGGCGATCGTCGTTCCGAGCAGATCACGAACAGCCTGCTGGCTCTTGCCCAGTGACGCGCTGGCTAGCGCGTGCGGCTCCACCTCCATGTAGCTGAACGCGCCGATCCCCTTGACCGCGTCTGCGGTCCGCGACGCGAGCCCGCGTGCGAGTGAGGTCTTACCGGTCCCGGGGGGTCCGACCAGCACGATGATCCCGTGCATCGGCGCGATCGCACGAGCGAGCTTCGCGCGCGCCGTGAAGTTGAGGACGGCCTGGCAGAGCAGCCGCTCTTTGAGCACGTCGTCGACGATGACGGCGTCCCACAGCGCCTCGAACGCCGGGTCCGGCAGCGGCCGATGGTCGAGGATCCCTCGCTCGTGAGACTCATTTGATGTTCGATGATGGTTTGTCATGCTTCGCTCTCCAGTCGTTTCAACGCAGAACTTTGACCTCGACGAGCACGTTATCGCCGTCGTACCAGCTGCGCAGCCGCCAGCCGGCCCGAACCCGGCTATGACCGCGGCCCATGCCGATGAGCGCACCTACGGCCGCACAGACCGCAATCGTCTCCTTGGACCGCCCGAACACCGCGCCAGCGATGACGCCGACCCCGGCGCCGACGAGGCCCATGTTCATTGCGCTCAGGAGCATCACGCCGAGGTAGTCCCGGAGCTCGGCCGGTGTGGCCGGATCCCACTCGACGCGGATACCCAGCTGCTGCACCGCCTGCTCGAGCATCCGCTTGAGCTGCCCGACCTGCTCGAAGCCCGCGACGACGAGCTGTCCACGTTCGGCCAGCGTGGTCACGAGTTGCTCGAGCGATCCGGCGACCGTCGCCTGTCTGTGCGGCACCAACTCCTCGCACGCGATCGGGGTCGCCGGGAACATCGGACCGAACAGCCGCTGCCACAGCGCGGCGCTCATCGCCTCGTTGTCGCAGTCGAGCGCCTGTCGCGCGAGCTTCGCGGCCTCGGAGGCGCGACCCACGAAGATCGCAAATTCGCTGGCGGGCACCCGGGCGAGCACGTCCTGGTCGGGCACGCGATGCGCGCTGAGACGCGGTTTCTTGCGGTCTGCGTGCTGCGCGACGATCGCCTCGAGGGTGCGCGTGACACCGTCGGCGACGCTCTCGATGTCGTCTGGCGCGCATGCCTCGACGAGGCGCTCGAGCGGGTAGCTCCTCGGGTGCTCCGGCATGCCTCCCGTGACCATCGACCACCACTTGATCGCCTTGACGACGTTCACGTAGTGACCGCCGCTACGATTGTTCTTCGTGCGGGTCGCGGCGAGCTGGGCGAGCGGGTGGGTCGGTCGCCACCGCCGCGAATTGCGATCCGGGATCATCAGCGGCGCGGTCTGCCAGGCCGCCAGCTCGGCGGGCGTGGGCAGTTGGCCCTCATCCAGCGGCTCGGCCCCGGACTCCTGTTGCAGCAGATCGACGCGCGAGGGCGCCGACGTCATGACCAGATCAAGCGCAACCTGCCCGTGATCGATCCGCAACGACCGGTCCTGCGCGCGCCAGGTCGGGTAGTGCTTCTTCAAGAGAGGCTGGAGCAGGCTCAGCGCCTTGTCCGGGGGGTATTTTTTCGGGTCGAGGTTCGTGACGAGCACCAGATCCACGTCCGAGCTCGGATGATCACCCTGCGAGCGAACCGCCGTGGCCCGGCGGTAGCTCCCTTGCAAGAAGCACGAGACGATGTGGCGCCGCAGCGCGGCGTCGCCGTACAGATGCCTTCGCAGCTCGAGGTGGGCGCGACGCAGTGCATTTAGTTCCTCCTTTGTCGGCCGGATCTTCTCGAGGAACCGCTTGAAGCGCGAGGTGTGATCCATATGTCGGCGTGTCTGTCGCTGCTCCGTACGGGTCGATCGACCCCAAAAGGTAGAAATATCGCCGCCGTTCGTGTGTCAGGTCACAGGATGCCGAGACGTGCCATAGACGAATTAAATGATCGAACCTCCGGCCGCGACGACGAGCCCCGCGTGAACGGCTCACCGGCACTTGCGCCCGCAACAGAGATGCCGGATCCTCGCACGGAGGGTATGCGGTCGGACACGCCATTGCTGTCTGCGGGCCATGAACAAGTGGGCCAGACAGACCACCCGCGCGGCGCCACGCGCCTGGCTCAGATCGAGGCCGAGCTCAACCAGCAGAACACGCTGCAGCGGCTGTTCGGCGACCCGATAGCCGGCGTGACACTGCTGGGCCGCTACATCCTGCAGGAAAAGATCGACGGTGGCGGCATGGGGGTGGTGTTTCGCGCGATCGACACGAAGCTCAAACATCAGGTCGCCCTCAAGGTCCTGCGCCCGGGCCTGACCGATACGACCGAGCGTATGGCGCGTGAGGCCCGGACGATGGCCAAGATCCGGAACGACAATGTGATACGAGCCTACGATTATCACCCTGGCGACGAGCGCGAGGCGCTCACGTTCCTGGTCATGGAATTCATCGCCGGGCCCACGCTGCGCGCCTGGGTCAGCGAACAGAGCAGGACCTGGCAGGCCATCGTGGAGAAGTTCTGCGGGATCGCAAATGGCCTCGCCAATGCGCACAAGGCTGGTGACGCCCACCGCGACGTCAAACCCGACAATATCCTCATTATGCAGGGTGACCAGGAGTTACCGGTGCTCATCGACTTTGGCCTGATCCTGGCGTTGCCGCTGCGGACCTCGACCAACCCGATATTCTCGACCGGGAGCGTCACGGAGGATGCCTTGCTGCCGCGCCTGACCCGCGACAAAGATCTGGTCGGCACCCCCGGTTACATCGCCCCCGAGCTGCTGGGCGGAGGCGACGCCGACGCGCGCAGCGATCAATTCAGCTTCTTTGTGACTCTGTATGAAGCGCTGTACCACGAACGGCCATTTGACGGCGAGGACCCGCCGCGCACCGCAGGAGCCCGGCGAATCACCACACCGCCACCTGGCCCGTCACGCGCTCCGTTTTGGCTGCGTCGCATGTTCCTCCGCGGCCTCGCCGCTGATCCCGCCTGCCGCTACATGTGTATGGAAGCGGTGTTGCGGGCGCTGAGGCGCGGGCAGGTGTTCTCGCTATGGTTGCCGCGGGTGCTGCTCGCCTCGCCGTTCATCTTGCTCGCCATCGTGGGGATCGTCTCGCGTATGCACGACCCCTGCGCCGGGGCGGAGCGCGTGTTTTCGGGGGTGTGGGACCCAGATATTCGTGCGTCTGTGCAGACCGGATTCATGGGCAGCGGCGCACCAGGTGCTGCACAGGCGTGGGAGCGTCTGGAGATGGGCATCAGCGCCTATACCGCACAATGGCTCGACATGAAGCGAAGCATCTGCCGCAACGATACGCACGAAGGCGCGCCGCACCTCGCGGCGCAGCTACGTGAGGACTGCTTGCACGAGAGCCTGGCGCTGCTGCGGGCCCTCGCGCTGCGCACCAGCCACGCGGGCATCGAGGTCGTGATGGCGAGCCCGGAGATGCTCACACTCCTCGACGCGAGCCTGGTGCGGTGTATCGACTTGCCAGCGGTCGATTCGACGGCGAACCGCGGCGTCAGCCCGGTGCAGGCGACAAAGATCCGCAGGGCGCAGGGCCAGCTCGCGGACGCCGCGATGCATGAGCTCGCCGGTGACCTCGTCGAGGCGCTCGCCGCGGCCCAGACCGCGCTGGTGGTCGGCCAGGACCTCGACTTCAAGCCGTTGATCGCCGAGGCCGCGTTCCGCGTCGGCCGGGTGCAGTCGATCCAGCGCGAGCGGGACGCCGCCTTGGCCGCGTTGACCACGGCTCACAACGTCTCGATCGAGGCACGACACGACGAGATCACCGCCGACGCCGCGATCGAGCTGATCAAGCTCTACATCCTCGACTTCGAGGACCGGCGCAGCGCAGCGGTCCTCGATAATTCGCTGGACGCCGTGCTGTCGCGCTTGCCCGGTCCCCAGACGCGGCGCCGGGCCGATCGCCAGGAGGTTCAGGCGATGCTCGCGCGGCTGTCCGGATCACGCGACGACGCCATTCGCCATCACCGCGCGGCGCTCGAGCTCCGACGATCTATCGCGTACCAGGGGCCCTCGCGAGACGCGCTGCGCTCCTTCATCAATCTCGCCAACACCCTGTCCCTCGCCGATGCGACCGCCGCAGAGCGGGCCGAGGCCCGCGCATTGTATGAGCAGGCTCTCCGCGAGTCCGAGGCGTTCTACGGCTCGCAGCACCCCCGCACGATCGAGGTCCTGACCGTTTACGCGACATTCCTCGAGGAGGCCGGAGAGATCGGCCTGGCCCGCAGCATCATCGATCGCGCCGTGTCCGCATCGATCGTCGTGTTCGGGGCGTACAGCTGGCAGCTCGCCAAGCAGCGGCTGGTGCACGCCAAGCTCTCGCTCGCCACCGACGATCGGACGGCGGCGCAGGCCGATATCGATGCGGCCCTGCCAGTCCTCGCCGGCCACGTCCGGCGCGACGAGCTGCACAGCGATGTCATCACCGCGCTCCAGTTGCGCGCAGAGATCCAGCGCATCTCGGGCGAAGAAGACGCGGCACTGGCGACTTACGAGGACGCGCTCACCCTGCTCCGCGCAATGCCGGACGACCTCGACGCCTACGCCGACACGCTCGCCAACAGCGGGGAGCTGCTGCTCCGCCGCGGGGATCACCAGGAGGCTTTGCGGCGCCTCGAACAGGCCCGCAAGATCTTGCGCCCGTCCCGCGCGTCCGGACAGCCCCTCGATGCCGTACTCCTGGCGAACCTCGCCGAGGCCTATCGTCAGGATGGACGACTGAATGAATCCAGAGAATTGGCGGGTGAGGCTCGTGAAATCTGCAAAGTGCACGCTATTGAAGAATTCGAGCTGCTCGCCTTGATCGAACGTTGCCTCCCGGCGACTAACACCCCCTGACCATGGCTGCCCGTGGGAGGAGATTTCAGTGTCCAAACACATCAAGAATGTCAACCCTGTCCTGTTCGACGCCCGCTACACCAAGGTCGGCGTGCTCGAGATCCTCTACGAGAACGTCGCCCTGACCGTCGCGGACGATGAGGTGTTCCTTCTCATCGAGAAGATCACCGCGACCCAGATGAAGATCGCCGACTTCATGCACACCGATAAGGTATTGCATAACGTCCACGCCTTCTCGGTCCTCCCGGGCGGTGATCTGAGCGTGTGGACGCGGATCGGCAAGGCGTCGGACTCGCCGATCTATACGCAGTCGCAGATCCCGAACGACGACTTTATCGTCGCCGACTTTATCGCCCTCGCCGTCGCTGTCGGCACCCCGGCGCCGCGCCCGACGACCCAGGCCCAGGGCCAGGCTCAGGGCGGGCGGCTTATCCGGGTGAAGATCCGCAAGGACGACGTCCGCCCAATCGCGCCGTTTCACAGGAGCCGCTCGTGATGAGCACGCGCACCGACCTCGAATTGACCGTCGCCTGGCAAGCGGGGGACCGCAGCGCCGGCAACGAGCTCGTCCGCCGTCACACCAGATCGGTGTACAATTTCTTGCGCAACAAGGTGCCCGAGAGATCCCTCGTCGACCTCCAGCAGGAGGTCTTCGAGGAGTGCGTCGGCAGCATCGGCAGACTCCGCGAGGGGGACAAATTCTTGCCCTTCCTGATGGGAATTGCCTACCACCGCCTCAAGGATTTTTATCGCAAACGCAGCCGTAAGCCCGACCTCGTCGACGCCGAGCTCCTGGCGTTTTCGGTGGAGGACCACGGCGCCGGCGCATCGACCCTCGTGGCCAAGCGAGAGCACCTGCAGATCCTGCTCGACAGCCTGCGGCGGCTGTCGATGGAGAGCCAGACCGTGCTCGAGCTCTACTACTGGGAGGATATGAGCGGCCGCGAGATCGGCGAGGTGCTCGACGTGCCCGAGGCGACGGTCCGGGGCAAGATCGCCGCGGCCAGGAAACGCCTGGCAGAGGCGATTCAAACGGCCACAGCGGGCAAGGCCACCCTGGACGGACTCGAGGAGGAGCTCAAGGCTTGGATCCGTGAGGTCCGCGACCGCTTCCCCGAGAACAGTTGAACGGCGGCGCGAGACCTGCTCGCGCCGCCATTCGCTACGCCCGCTTCCGGCGCAGCGGGATCCAACCGGCGGGGTTGAACCCTTCGCGTGGGAACCCCTTGATGTTGTCCGCCCCCGGGTGACCGTCCGCGACCACTTGCGCTTGGCCTTGCTCGAGGGCGTTCTTCGCGTCGCGCCCGAGGCTGACCGCCCGGTAGAACCCGCGAGAGAAGGCGATCGCCGTCGAGTCACGGAGCGGACGTTCGACCCCGATGGTGTAATCGAAGTACGGCCGCAGCTGTTCGGCCAGCGCCGCGGAGTGGCAAGCGTTTACGACAACGAGCCGGATGCTGCGCCCCGCAGTCCGCAGCGCCCGGACGATCCCCTCGCTTGGCACCGTCTGCAGTTTGTTGTGCCGATCGACGAGGCCGATGTCACCCGCCGTCGAGCCATGGGCACTCAGGTGGATGATGTGAGGGTCGACGCGGTTGAGTTCGTCCATCAGGTCGTCGACTGTCACCGCGACGGCGATCGAGAGCTCGAGGTGCGGGCTTACGAGCGCCTCTTGCAGCATCTCCTTGACGCCGCGAAACTCCGCCTCGAGATCGAGCCGCGGCTTGTCGATCGGACTGGCGCCGAGCGCGAGGATCCGCAGCACCTCGTGCTCGCCGTCGCGGGCGTAGCGCAGCCCCGGTACGTACGCGGTGCTGGCATGGTTGGGAAATTCGACCGTGCCGTGGATATGCGGGTTGATCGCCCGTCCGGCCATCACCGCGAGCTGGGTCGGCCCGGCGACGAACAACACGACCCCCGTGTGCTGCGGGAAGTACCGACGGAGCTGCTGCATCGCCAGGTCCAGCTGGGCCGTGGCCGCCCCCGCGGTGATCGCGTTGAGGATGCGGCGCTCACCGCCGGTGCTGAGCTCGACCACGCCGACGATCGGATGCTGATGCTCGCGCATGTAGGCGCGCATCTTCTCGAAGTCCATCGCGTGCTCGGTCGACACGAACACGATGACCTTGCCGACATCCTCGAGGCCCTTGACGGTACGGACCGTCGTGAAGAATGGGTCGAACGGGTTGGTCGCGGGTCGGATGGGCACCTCGTACCAGTCTCCCTCGTAGTAATTGAAGACCGTGACCATGGCCCATTTCGACAGGCGGATCCCGAAGTACGCGAACAACGGTAGCGCGGCCCGGCCGCTGAGATAGTAATGCACCTCGTGGTCCGGCATGCCGTCGGCGAGGTCTTTTGCGGCGTTCAGCATCGCGTCGGCGCCGATCACCCACTCGCTCCATGCGATCTCGGTCGCGCTCAGGTCGGTCTGTTGGACCTGAAACTCGGACAGGCGGAGCGTCCGCGTCACGCCGGGTTGAAACTTCGGTTCGATATGCTCCGGGCGCATCTTGTTGTCGCGCCAGGGGTCGAGGTGGAGGTGAATGTTCAAGCGTCGGTGAGTGGGAAGGTCTTGCGTCATCGTCTTTTCATCCTTTGCTGTCTCAGGCGTCGAAATCCGTGTTTCCGGTGAACTTGGGGCCGAACAACGCTCGCCAGAGCCGCAGCGCCTGTTCCGCGTCGTCCTCGTCTAGCGCCTGCCTCGCCGTGCGCGCGGCCGCGGTCACAGCCTGCATGAACACCGCGAACTCGTCCGCCGGAACCCTTGCGAGCACATTCTGCCCGGCGATCCCGGGATTGCCGATCCACGGCACCTGGCCGATGCGGCCGTGCCAGGTGTACTTGTCGCGGATGGCCTCGAGGGTGAAGGTCACGCCCTCTCCGACGCTGCGGACTCCATCAGGGCAGCAATCTCCGACCAGAGCCTCGAGCGGGTAGCTCTTCAGGGCCTTCAGCGGCGTTGCATACGAGGTTTGCCACCATTTGATCGCCTTGACGACATCCAGATAATATCCGTTGCAGCTCGAATTTTTCTGACGGCTCCATGCCAGCTGCGCCATCGGGTGTGTGGATTCCCAGCGAGACACCTCGCGATTCGGAATGAGCAGTGGGTCCATCTGCCAGGCGCTCGCCTCGGCCGGGCGCGGTGAGGCGACCTCGTCGAGCGCATCGCTGGTGAAGTCCCCGCATAGTGGCTCGGCCTGAGGCGGGGCCGACGTGATCACCAGATGCAGCAAGACCTGCGGCCAAGCGAGCACCAGCGAACGCCCGCGTGCGTGCACGATCGGCCGCCATTGCGCGCAGACCCTCGACTCCAGGTGTTGGATCGCCACATGCGGCGCATACTTCTTCGGCGACAACGCTGTGACCACGACGATGTCGACGACCGGACGCTCGTTCGTCCTCGGGCGAATCGCTGTCGCCCTGCGATGGCTCCCCTGCAGAAATATCGCCAGCACGTCCCGTTGATGCCGGTCGTCGGCGACGAGGCATTGCTTAAGAAAACTGTGCCCAGCCCTGTAGGCTGCACGCTGGGCATCCGTCGGACGAATGCTGTCCAAAAATTGGGAGAACGCTTGGTTCATCTCCATGGCACCACATCAGTCGTCGCATCTCGGAGATCGATCAACGGCTTCGACGTTTTTTCAACGTGCACTCCGCGCGAACTCCGCCAGCTCGCTTCATCCGCTTCATGCAGCTGTTACGCCCCGTTTGAACCCTCAGGGTGAGCGGCGTTCGTCCCGCGCCGCGGACCCGCGCCCGCCTGCACTTCTATCTCGCGCGCGCGATCGTCGACACGAGCGGATACTCGGCCGGGCCGTCGCCGCCGCGACACTCGCCCGGCGAGCTCCAGACCGTGGCGCTCGCGGACATCGGCAACTTGCTCGGCCCGGGCGCTGTCGGTGGATGCTCTGACGATCGTCCGGTACGGCCTCGACCGACTGAAGCTGGGACCAGAGGCGGCCGGGCTTGCCCCGGAGGCGGCGGTGATCGTCCTCGTTCCGGCCCACGAAGGTCTTGAGGGCGTCGAACTGCGGAGCCTCCGATCGTGGTGGCCCGGGTCGAGGGCCATCACGACCTGCCAACAGGTGGCGTGGTCGAGCGGTATCCTTGTCCAGATCGCCCACAGGATCTCCGTGTCTTGTACGTGCACCCGTCGGCACTCCTGCATCAGCAGCCAGAACACCTGCGTAACCGCTGTTCACTCGTCCCCGCCTGGCTGCCGAGGATACGCGTCGCTATCCGCACGCGCAGCTCGTCGGCCCCGTCCTCCTCGTAGCGAGTGCTGACCTGCCGAACCCCTCGCGCGACGAGATGCTCCGTGTGCTCCTTTGCAGCCTGTTCACCGAGGCCGATCTTCGGCGATTCCTCGGCTCTGGAGAGCAGGGCGACGAAATCGTGCGGGCCTTGCGAGGCAGCATCGCCTCTCTCGCCGTGCTGGTCGATGTCGCTGTTGCCGAGCTGGAACGGCGCGGGCTCATCGCCTTCCTCTGGACCCGTCTCCGCGCCAAGTTCCCCGCTCGTGTCGCCGACATCAACCCCGTCGCCGCCATCTGGGGGTGGAGCGGCGTCGGATCGTAGATCGAGATCGCCCGCTCACTTCGGGTACTTGCGGCTCTTGAGGCAGTTGATCAGCAGCTTGTAGCTACCGCCTCCCGCCTCTGCCACGCGAACGCAGGTGTGAGAGCTGTCGACTCCGCCCTTGTCCGCCACGGCCTCGACCAGCAAGAACGACTCGAGCTCCTTGGCTTCGCACTCGTGTTTCACTCGGACGACCATCGGGTCCACGCCGGGGCCACCATCATCGACGAAGCTGGCAACCTTGCTGCAGTACATCGTCCCGTTGCTGGGTGTTCCTGGGAAAGTAGCGACCAAGCCGGTGTTCGTGGGAGGCGTGCGAGGATCGGTGTATTTCCACACCGCCATCAGCACCATCAGCGACTCGACAACGGATGCCTCATGCTCGCCAAGTTCGAGCATCCTGTGTCGATGCTGAGCGGCCAGCTCAATCAGCTCATCTGCGAGCTTCTGGCGCTGAGGACCCACTGGCTCATTCTTTAGCCGCCCTTTGAGATCCTGCAGCTTCTCGGACAGTTCGCTGTTCACTGGGTCGTCGACGGACGACATTTGAACAGTCCACTGAGTTGGCCACTCGAGAGGGCCAAACCGGATGTTACCGTTGTAGGTCTTGGTCTTCGCGCGAGGCGGCGGCGACGTTGGCGGCATGAAACTCGGGGCTGGCTCCGGTTCGGCTACTGGTTCCGGTGCTGGCTCTTGCACCGAGGCCGCCGGTCGTTGTGCGAGCACCCGATCGCCCGACACACATCGGCCTGTGCTGCAGCGGTCGCCGACGGGGCACTCGGTGTCATCGTCGCAACGGCGCTCCTCGGACGAGCTTGAGCTGTGCGCGCAGGCGAGACCTGCGGCGAACATGACGACGGCGGAGCGTGGTCGGAACATTGCCGCCGCTATACCACGCCGCGTGAGCCGCCTCGCGGCCATAGGGTGAGGGCATAGCGTCCAAATCTGGTGAAATGGCAGGGTCCTGTTGGCACCCGATGAACCATCGCTAGACGCTGAGAACATGAGTAGTGGAGTTGAAACGACGTTCGTGAGATCTGGGCCGCATCCCGAGCTGGCCTACGGCCGCCGCCCTCGTAGGTGGTGGCGTAGCTCCGGGCCACCCGCGACTCGTCACAACGTGGTGAACGCTGGCCGATTCGGTGTCAGCCGTTAACCACGCGCTGCTGGTGGCGTGGCTGTACACTTGGCCCTCGTGCCCACGTCTTGCACTTTCTGCGATCTCGCTCACGACCGCCTCGTGTGGTCCGACGAGTGCGTGGTGGCGATCCGCGACGGCTACCCGGTGTCGCCAGGCCATACGCTGATCCTGCCGCGCCGCCACGTCGCGTCATGGTTCGACGCGACGCCAGACGAACAGCGCGCCATTCTCGCGGCGATCGCTCAAGTGCGGCACCAACTTGACCGGGAGCTGCGCCCCGACGGCTACAACATCGGCATCAATGCCGGCGAGGCCGCGGGCCAGACCGTGATGCACCTGCACCTGCACATCATCCCGCGGTTCCAAGGTGACGTGGACGACCCCCGCGGCGGGGTGCGCGGCGTGATCCCGGCGCGGCAGAAGTACGACCCCTCGGCGCCGCCAGCCGGCGATGACCCGTTCGCCGCGCTCCACGCGTTCGTCCCGGGGGAGGAGCGCCACCTCCTGCCGGTGCTGCAGCAGGCGCTCCGCGTCGCCCTTGAGGTCGACATCGTCGCCGCCTTCGTGCAGCTCTCGGGGTTCGAGGTGCTCGAGCACGACCTGATAGACGCCCTCGAGCGCGGCGCGGCGGTCCGCCTACTGACCGGCGACTACCTGCGGATCACCCACCCCCACGCGCTTCAGCGGCTCTACACGTTGGCGACGCGCTACCCGAACCTGGGCGCTCGGCTGTACCGCGTCGCCGACGACCAGGCGTTCCACCCGAAAGCATACATCTTCGTCCGCGGCCGCCACGGCGTCGCCTTCATCGGCAGCAGCAACCTGTCGCGTTCGGCCCTGACGCGTGGGGTCGAGTGGAACCTGCGCACGACCCACGCGGACGCCTCGACCTTCCGCGACATCCGCGGACGCTTCGACGCCCTGTTCACTGCTCCGCAGGCGGCCCCGCTGACGAAGGAGCTCGTCGACGAGTACCAGCGCACAGTCCGTGTACCCCCCGCCCCGGAGCCTGCCACCCCGCGGCCGCAGCCCCACGCCGTGCAGCAGGAGGTGCTCCGCGCCCTCGCGCAGACCCGGGAACACGGCCACCGCCGCGGTCTGGTCGTGCTGGCCACGGGCCTCGGCAAAACCTACCTCGCGGCCTTCGACTTACTGCTGCAGGGCGGGCGGCGCGCCCTGTTCGTCGCCCACGTCGACGAGATCCTCCAGCAGGCCGCCAGCGCGTGGGCCCGCGTGCTGCCGGACCGGTCGATCGGCTTCCTGACCGGCAAGGACAAGCGACCCGACGCCGACCTCCTGTTCGCCTCGGTCCAGACCCTGACGCGCGCCGAGCACCTCCGCAGCTTTGCCCCGGACCACTTCCACTACATCGTGGTCGACGAGTTCCACCATGCCGCCGCAGCCACGTACCGCAAGCTGCTCGCCCATTTCTCGCCAGCGTTCCTGCTCGGGCTGACCGCGACCCCGGACCGCACGGACGGTGCCGCCCTGCTCGAGCTGTGCGACGACAACCTCGTCGCCCGCGTCGGCCTCGTCGAGGGCATCGCCCGCGGCCTGCTGGTGCCGTTTCATTATTACGGCATCCGCGACGGGATCGATTTCTCAGTTATCCCGTGGAGCCGCGGACGCTTTGACGAGGCCGCGCTAACCGCCGCCGCCGCGACCCGCGACCACGCTGCCCAGGCCCTCCGCGAGCTCCGTCGTCACGCCCCCGGCCGCCACCGCACCCTCGTGTTCTGCGCCTCGAAGGGCCACGCCGACTTCATCGCCGCCTACTTCCGCGAGCAAGGGGTCGCTGCCGCGGCCGTCCACTCGGGCGCAACAACGGCCCCCCGTGCGGCCAGCCTCGAGAAGTTCAGACGCGGCGAGCTCGAGGTGATCGTCGCCGTCGACATCTTCAACGAGGGCGTCGATCTCCCCGATGTCGACGCGATCCTCATGCTGCGCCCGACCGAGTCGCCGATCGTGTTCTTGCAGCAGCTCGGCCGCGGCTTACGCGTCGCGGCGGGCAAGACATCCCTGTGCGTCGTCGACTTCATCGGCAACCACCGCAGCTTCCTCGCCAAGCCCCAGGCGCTGCTCGCCCTGACCGGGCACGACGTCGCCCCGGGTGACGCACTCCGCCGCCTCCGAGTCGGCGACCTCGAGCTCCCACCCGGCTGTAGCATCGAGATCGAGACCGACGCCCTCGACCTCCTCGAACGTGTCGCCCGGCTCTCGCCCGACGACGCCCTCAAGCACGCCTATCGCCTGCTCCGCGACACTCACGGCCGGCGCCCGACCGCCCGCGAACTGCTCGGCGCTGGCGTCACGATGCGCCCGGTCGTCCAGCGCTACGGGACCTGGTTCCACTTCGTCGCCGACATGGACGACCTGACTGGCGACGAGCAGCGTGTGCTCGCCGACCACCGTTCGTGGTTCACGGACCTCAGCGGGACCCGGATGCAGCGCTCGTACAAGATGATCGCCCTGCAGGTGATGGACGACCTCGACGTCCTTCACACGGAGATCGAGGTGCGCACGCTCGCCGAGCGCTGTCGAGAGCGAATCCGCCGAGACCCGCGGCTGCGAGTCGAGCTCGCCGAGCACGAGAGCGCCGGCGGCGAACTCGACGACTTCGTCGCCCGCTGGCGGGAGATGCCGCTGCGGGTGTTTCACGCAGCGAAGGAATTTTCGCGGCAGTGGTTCGCCCTGGAGGGCTCGCGGTTCGTGTCTCGCCTCACCGTCGACCCGGCCGACCGCGCGACGTTCGATGAGATGACCGCCGAGCTCGTGGAACTTCGCCTCGCCGAGTTCCTCCAGCGCAACCAGACCTACGCCGACAACGTCGTCCCGTTCGTCGCTCCGATCGAACTCACGGTCAGCCACAGCAGCGGCAACCCGATCCTCCGGTTCGACCGCGGACGTCGCCCGGACATCCCCGAGGATGATGCGATTGTCGAGGTCGACGGCGTTCCCGTCACCTTCCACTTCGTCAAGATCGCAGTGAACAAGGCGAGCGAGCGTCCCGGCGGACCCAACGTCCTGCCAGAGCGGATGCGCCGGTGGTTCGGGCCGACCGCCGGCCAACCGGGCACGCGCCACCGCGTATTCCTGACGCGCACGGCGAGCGGCTGGACCCTCCGCCAGTCTGCCTCAACCGAGGTACCCGCGCCGGTGATCTCGCTCGGCCGGATCCCATACTTTCCCGAGCTCGCCGTTGCTTGCGGCGTCGCGGCCGGCCAAGTCGTGGGCCACGACGTGCAGACGCGCATCGCAGTCGAGGCTAGCCGCGCGCTCGAACCACAGCGACACTTCGTCGTCCGCGCCGCCGGCGACTCGATGGACGGCGGCGACGCTCCGATCCGCGACGGCGACCTCGTGCTCTGTGAGTGGGCGACCGCCTCGGACCCTCGCGAGGTCGAGGGCAAGGCCGTGCTCCTGACCGGCGGCAGCGGCGACGACGTGCTGACGTCGATCAAGATCCCCGCCCGCAAGGCGGGCCGCTGGTGGCTACGCTCGACCAACCGGACGCATCCGGACCGCGCCGTCGATCCCGCGATCACGCTCCGCGTCGTCGCCCGCGTCCTCGAGGTAGTCCGCGAGCGGACCGACCTGGTGCTGTGGGGCCTCTACGACCGCGACGCGATCGCGGCGATGTTCGGCCAGGTCAACAACCCTTCATGGCGCAGCGGCCACCGCGACGTCGAGCTCCACGGCGAGCCGCACACCATCCTGATGGTCAACCTGCACAAGGGCGACGAGGTCCGCGCCGAACACCGCTACGCCGACCGTTTTCTCGCGGCGGAAGAGTTCCAGTGGGAGTCGCAGGCGACGACCACCTGCGCCAGCGCGAAGGGCCAGCGCATCCTCCATCACGCCCGCGAGGGTCGGCGGCTCCACCTGTTCGTCCGCTACCACGCCCGCGACGCCGACGGCAAAGGCGAGCCTTACGTCTACTGCGGGACGGTCCAGACGCTTCGCCACGCCGGCGAGGCCCCCATCCGCGTGTGGTTCCGCCTCGACCACCCGCTTCCGCATGCGCTCTGGCAGGTGTGGTCTACGTGACACGCTAAACTTGACGCCCGGACCGCTGGGCTGGGCCGGGACGCCCCCGAGCTATTCATCGCTCGGCTTAGGGGCCGCCTTCTTGCCGGCTGAGCGCGCGGACTCGACGAGGAAGCGCAGCATGTCCTCGCCCCGAACCTGATCGTCGCAGATGCGCTCGAGCCACCGCTGCCGCAGTGTGCGGAGGATGACCCGCTCCTGGGCGAATTCCTGCTCGTACTCGTCGCGCATGCGGCGGAGTTCCGCGCAGAGGTACTCATGCTGTTGGACCGCCATCTCGGTGAGTCGTTGGATCTGTGCAAGGTCCTGGCGCGGCCCGGAGTCCGGCCCGCGGGCGACGACGTCTCCGTCGATCACCAGGGCGAACCCAGCCCCCAGGTTCGGGCCGAGGAGCCGGCGTAGAAGGTCGACGTGTGCCGGCTCCACGTTCGCCAGATCGGCGGCCACGGTAGGTCGCCCGGCGACATCGACCGGTCCGAGTATCATGACGCGGTGGTTCCCAACCATCTCAGCCATGCACATCATGATATCGCATCACGGGGCGCGGTGGTGTTGCTTGCTGGTGATACCCCGAGCGCATCATGGCGATGATTCGCGCCCGGCGATCACGGTGCGCATCATGCGGCCATGCCGTGGTGCGAGAGATTGCGATGATACGGCCGCGGGACCATGTGGCGAACCTCGGTAACCGCATCATCGGCTCCAGGAGCTCGTACCCCGACGCGCGCCAGATGCGAGTAGGCTGCCTCAGTGGGCATCGTGGGACTGTTGTCGGCGATTCGAACGCGTGCCGCTGCTCGAGGCATCTCGCTCGCCGCTCTGGCGCGAGCTGCCGGCATGCAGCCCAGCAACCTCCGGCGGATGCTGACGACCGCCTCCGAGACGTCCCGGCTCGAGACGGTGATGCGCCTCCTGCCGCCGCTTGGCTGCCGACTCGCCCCCGCGGGAGCCCGCACTCCCGGCGAACTCGTTGAATTCCTGGCCGAACAGGGACGCCGACGCGGACTGTCGTGGGATGAGCTCGGGCAGGCTGACCCCGGTCGCATCTCCCTCGCGGTCGTGATGCGTGCCGTGTCCTCGCTCGGGCTGGAGCTTACCCTCATCGATGATGCGGTCGGGGTAGGCACCGCCGAGAGCTCGCTGGCGGCGGTACCGGACGCATCCTTGCCGCCGACTGTGCGGGCCGCATCATCGCCACCCGTCGCGTCCTCGCCAGGGTCGGTCCGCTCCGTGCGGACGGCGACGCGAAGACCCTCATCGTCGCGGCGGTCATCCGGGCGGGCCGGGTCACCGGCAGCGGCCGTGCCTTTGCCCACCGCATCCTCGTCTTCCGGACGAGACGTATCTTCGTCCGAGCCGAGGACCCGGAGCGAATCATCGCCGGCATCGTTGTCGACGGCCGGGATCGCGGAGCTCTCGCCGCTTGGGCCGCTCCGCCCGCCGCGACTCGGTCGCTACCGGGATGAACCGTGGGAACGGCCGTCACCACGACCTGCTCCCACCCCGTGGACCCCGCGCGACCAGAGTTCGGCGTTGGAAGGCGCCGTCGCCGAGCAGCTCGGCGACCTCTCGGGCGCTGACTGGCGCGACCTGTTCGCACTCGTGTGGAGCGGGATCACCGGCGCCGCCGCCCTCCCCGTCCAAGTACTCGAGGGCCTGGGAAACATGACGGCGGCCGGCCTGGGGCGGCTGAGACGACGGCGTTCGGAAACGCCGACCCCGCCCGACGATCCGGACCTTTCCGGGGTGCCGGACGAATGGCTGGAGGCCTTCGACGCTCGCGTGCTGGTGCCGTTGTGGATGGCGTCGCATGCGCCCGGGTACACATCCAGCGATTTCTATCTGCATCAAGCGGAGGACGGACTGCGCGCGGGCCACGTCGCCCTCGACAAGCAGACGCTGGCGGTGGTCCGGCTCGCACCACGGGGGCGTCCGCACCACCTCATCGACCTGATCCACCTCTCACCTCAGGGGGAGCGACAGTCCTGGATGTCCAGGGAGGTGCCGCTCACGATTGTCATCGGGGGTGAGCGGCACCTCCTTCGACACCTAGCGGCCGGTCCCATCGTCGCGGAGCTGCTTTTGGCCGATCGCGCCTACTTCCTCGCCGCGGTCTCCATATTTTTCGTCCTCGTTGAAGTACGTGGCGAGGCGGCCACGCTTGTATGGGGTGGGCGCGCCGAGATGTTGCCGAAAGTGGCGCTCAGCGTCTCCGGCCCCGAGCCCCATCTCGACCAAATGCCGACTGCCGCCGACACACCGCCTGTGGCGACCAGTCATGCTCCGTCGGAGGCGCGAAGTCCCTCGGAGGTCGAGCTCCGCTTGCAGCGGGCGCTGCACGACGAACAGGGGATGCGGCGGGCTGCCGAGGTGGCTCGGACCACGGCATTGCAAGCGCTCGACGTCCTGAACCGAGAGCGGGACGATGAACAGCGGCGCCGTCTGGATGCCGAGCAGGCTCGAGCGACCGCAGCTGAAGCGCTCGCGGCGAAGGTCCGCGAGATCGAGAGCGAACGGCAACGCCGGCAGATCGCCGAGCACGAACTGGCCGGCGCCCTGGAGGTTCTTAAGTTCGCTGAGCACGCAGCGTTGACCCTGCAAGCGGAGATCAGGGCCCAATCCCAGGCCCGCACGCGGCACGAGCACGAAGCCCGCCTCACGGGACGGATCCTCAAGAAGGCGCTCGAGATTCTCACCCTGCACGGCAGTGAACAAGAGCTGAGGTCATGGCGCCGCCAGCTCCTCGCTGAGCTCATGGCTGACGCGAACCCCGACAGCACGCCGAGGGATCAGGAAGAATTCGCACGCGCGTTAGAACAACTCGGTGATGCCTCCGGTAGGACCGAGCGCCAGGAACAGCCACGTTCAGCGCCGATCGAGCCGGCATGCGCGGACGAGCCCGACCTTCCGCGTCTCGTGGAACGAGATGACAAGGCAACCGAGGTCGCCTCGGATCCGGTGACGTCGGTGCAGACGGTGATCGCTACGGCAGACGCGCCGAAGGCTGTTGCAGTCGACCCTGTAGCGGGCCTGGAACCGCCGGGGTCGAGCACGCCGTCGATCGTCACTGATGCGGTACTCACCCCGCCCCCGGACAGGTCGCTGACGGAGAAGCCTGCGACGACGAACACGGGTCGGGCACCGATGTTCTCGCGGTCACCCTTGATGCTCGAGAGCGCGGCCCCCTCCGGGTCACCACCCTCGGAACGAAAGGTGGGTCGCAACGAAGCATGCCCATGTGGATCGGGCAAGAAGTTCAAGAGGTGCTGCTGGCGATCCTGAGTGGGATGTCGATGTGGAGCTGCGCCTGATATGGCGGCGGTCGGGGCACGGGTCCCGTCAGCCAAGAAACACTTGGCCGCGGTGCCACTCGAGGGCCGCGGCCGACGGGCGGTGCCAGGCAGGCGCGGGGACGTGGAGGGCTCGCCCGTGCAGCTCGTAGTACGTGCGGCCGTTGTCGAAGTCCTCGCGCAGCCGCTTGCTGACGACGAAGCGTGAGTCGTCGTCGACAGTAACGTAGCCGCGGTCGAACAGGCGGTGTAGGTCGGTCCTCAGCACGAGGCCGTTCGCCACGTCGTGGTCGCCCCCGCGGGCGTACGGCCGGATATGGGCTGCCTCAAGCACCGGGAGGGAGTGCTCCAGGGTGACGGCGCATGCCCGGCTGTATGCGTCGAGCACCTGCACGCGGAAGATGCCCTGCCCGAGGCGTGGGCGGTGCAACGTCGGCGGGCCGTACCGCGGACCCGCGGGCGCGTCCGCCAGGCGCCGCAAGGGCGGCAGGCTGGCGAGTCCGAGGGCCTCGTGCCAGATCCGCTGGCCCTCGCCGGCGTCGAGGGAGTACGTCGCGCCGGTCTGCGCCCGAGGCGACCAGTCTGACGGCGGCACGTACACTGCTCCCGCGGGAAGAACGTCGCCTCCGCGATTAAGCAACAGCCGATCTGTCCGAGCGGGTCCGCCTTGATCTGTGCCCCCTCACGGATCCGGAGCAGCCGAGCTCGCAGCATCTCGAGGTCGTCGACGCCATTCGCGTCGCCGAACGTCTCCCACGCGAGCCAGTCCGGCAGCACCGTGAACGCCCAGAACACGCCGAACCCGGCGATGGCGTGGTGCGGGGCCTTGAGCTTAAAGAACGGCGCGAGCCGCGACGTGGTGCCGGCGTAGAGTCGGCAGGCTCTACGGACGAAAGCACCAGCGTCCAGCGCCGCCTTGCTCTGCGGCATAGGTAGGTGACAGTCGCGGGCGCTAGGTCTACCCTGCGAGGGTGACGCGCGCGTCGCTCCTCGCCGCCTTCGTCCTCGCTGCCTGCGGGGACACGACCCCACCCGGGTTTTCGGCCGGGCCAGAGATCACGAGCGTGTCGCAGACGACGAGCGGCAGCGAGGTGAGCGGCGACACTTCGTCCACGAACTCCGTGGACGACTCTGCTGGCAGCTCCGCCAGCACGAGCACAGGGACCATCCATGACGTCGGAGCAGAGACCGACTTCGGCACCGGCAAGCCGCTGGGCTGTCAGGGCAAGGTGGACCTGCTGTTCGTGATTTCGCGTGAGGGCACGATGCAGACCGAGCAGGAGCAGCTCCTTGCCAGCTTCAAGGGTTTCATCGACACGATCGAGCAGAAGCTCGAGGGGTTCGATGTTCACATCATGACGGCCAATCCGGACGGCAAGTGGCCGGGCTGGGCCTGCGAGCAGACGAACTGCATCGGCGATAAGTACTTTCCGCATTGTGGCCCGGAAGCCATGGACTACTGGTGCGGCACGTATCCCGACATGATCACCTCGTGCGACGAGGAGCTCGGCGCCGGGCTGATCTTCAACGCAGGGAGCGGCGCCGCGAACAAGGTGTGCAACCTGTTCGACGGCCATCGCTACATCGTCAGCGGCGAGCCGGACATGAAGGGTGCGCTCGAGTGCATCGCCAAGGTCGGTTGGATGAGTGGCGACATGCGGCTCGGCGACGCGATGATCGCCGCGCTTTCCACCGGTTTGAACGATCCGGGCAAATGCAACGAGGGATTCCTGCGCGACGACGCGTTGCTGGTCGTCACGTTCATCAGCGACACCGAGGACGAGTCAGTGTCCTGGTACAACCATCAGGAGGAGGCCATCCTGGCGGCCAAGGGCGACGCGAACGCCGTCGTCCTGCTAGCGATCGTGCCGCAGCCGAAAGGGGACGCCGAACCGGTGCCGGGCTGCACGTACGACACCCCCCGCTCAATTTCTCCGAGCTGTTTTCACGATTCCCTCACACGGTCTACGGCGACACCTGCGCCCCGAGTTACGCGCCGTTCTTCGACGCGGCCGCGGACAAGATCGGCGAGGCGTGCGCCAGCTACATCCCGCAGTGATCGCGCCACAGGGTGCTTCGCACCTACCCGTGGATCAGCGTGATCTGGGCCTGGGTTTCGGCGTTGACGGTGATGTAGCCGGCCGGGAAGATGCGATCGTAGGTGTCTCGGACGATGCCGAGCGCCTCTGAAGGTCCGACGCCGGGGTACCAGTGCTCGAACAGGACCGGACCCTTCGCGTCAACCTCGCGGGCCAACACGTAGCCCCGCAGCTTGCCGTTCTGTGTCACTGCTCCCGCGATGAGCGCACGGCCCTGACTGTCCAGCAAGACGTCGCTGCCGTACGCGAGGCCGTCCGTTGTCGCTTCGCGCTGAGCCCACGTGCGTACGCCATCGACGTCGTAGCGCGAGGTCTCGATCTGGTACTCGGTGCAGGCCTCGGTGCAGCGGTAGCCGGTGACGAGAACCCCCTCCAGATGGAGTGAGGCGCCGAAAAATGCACTCTGCGGCCAGCCATCAGCCGGCGGCGCGACGATCACGGGACCTGTGAGCTGGCCGGTGTGGACATTCATCGGCACCAGGACGCCGCGAAGGAAGTCGGGGTCGTTCGGGTCGTGCTTCCCCTTGCTGATGCCGACGACCCACGCGACTTCATCTTGGATCACGACGTCGCTGGCCAGGTCCAGGAAGCTGTGGGGCGCCTTGTTTGGCGGGAAGTAGTCGAAGGTGTCGCCGAGTGTCTGCACGCCCGCGGCGTTGATCCGCCAGTAAGCGATGTCCCAGTCGCCCATGACCCCGGCGACGCCCACGGCGAAGCAGCCGCCCTCCGCATCCGCCGCGAGCGCCCGGACGACGCGGCCGGGCGTGCCCTCGACCTCGATCCCGAGCGCCTGGCCGTCGGCGTCGAGCAGGGCGATCCGCGGTCGCTGGTCCTTGCCCTGCGGCCGCACGTTCATCGCCACCCACATACGCCCGTCGGGCAGCACCGCGACGTCGACCACGGCGCCCTCGCGCGGGTCGAGCGTGATAGTCCCCTCGGGCCACAGCTCGGCGCCGGAGACGCCCGAGCGCTTGCGGATCGTCGGACGCAGCACGCCACCGATCTCCGTCTGGCCGACCTCGATCAAGTCACCCTCCGGCGTGACCGCGACGCGATTCGTGCGGCTGCCCTCGGGTCCGGTCTGCGACCATGCCTCGGTCCCCGGCTCCGGGGTGTCGACGGTGTAGCCGTCGGGGAGGCTGTCCTCGTACGGGCCTTGCCTGGCGATGATCTCGACGTCGTGCCAGCCGTCGTCGATCGCCCCATGGACCGGCAGCGTACCCGTAAACAAACCATCGCCCGCCGCGATCAGCTCGCCCGCGTCTACGCCATCGAGTGTCACCAACACCGCACCCGTGTTCAGCGTTTGGACGGAGATCGGCACCGGGCCGGCGGCGTACACGAAGTCCGGCAGCTCGATCGACTCGATCGTCGGCTTGTCCGGGTTGTCCACCGGCGGGCCGTGTTCCGTGTCGGTCGCATCGCCGCTGTCGGTCGCATCGCCGCTGTCGGTCGCGGAACCCGTCGGCGGAGCCGTGTCGAGCGCTCCGGTCGTGTCGGCCGCCGACGCGTCCGCACCGTCGCTGCCGATCTCCGCGGTGCTCGTCGGCGTCTCGTCCGCCGTGGTCTCCGCGGGGCCGCTCGAGTCACTGCCTTCGCTGGCGAACTTGTCCTGCTGTTCCTGGAAGGTCCAATACTCCGGCGCGTGACAGCCGAGCGTGAGCGTCAGGGCGGCGATGGAGATCCGGCGCATCGAGCAGAGTCTACCGGGGGAGGCGAAAACGCGCATGTCAAAATCTACCCTGCAGGACGAGCCCGCCGACGCCCCGGCCGCCCCACGGCGCCAGCGCGGCGCGGGGCTGTCGTCTCCCGGTCGCAAGCAGGACGGCACCCGTCACGACGAGCGCCCCGCCGGCTGCACCGAGCACTGCCGCGGCCGCCGTCGTTGCGCCGTAACGGTGATCGAGTGCCTCGACTCTCGCGGTCTCGTCGTCTGTCGCGGGACGGGTCGCGGTGTCGGCGTTGAGCTCCGTCAGCTCGCGGCGGACGTCGGCGCGGTAGGCGAGGAGCCCGATCATCGGTGCGAACAGGGCGAGGCCCGGCACGAGGGTTCCCACCCCGATCCGGACGCGTCGGCGATCGGGATGATCTGCCCGAGGGAGATCGGGCGGCTCGAACTTCGGCGCTCAAGGTGGGGTAGCGCCGTCGTCAGCCGGGGCCGGCAGGCGAACCGCGGGAGGCGGCTTCGCCTCGGCGCATGTGGCCGCACCGAGGGGGACCCGCGCCCCGTCTCGGAAGTCGGACGCGGCGGCGGACAGGCCCGGCGTCACAGCCTCCCGCGCGAGCACGTGGTCCGCGGCGGCGATCAGCCGGCACAGGTGTAGCGGGTCATTCGAGCGCCTGTAGGCGACTTTACGCCCCTGCGCCGTGAGCGTCAGCAGATCGGACACGTCGTCCACATCGGTCGCAAGACGGAGCTTCTCCTCCGCGAGCTCGACGGCGACGACGAGATCCTCGAGCGGTGTCGGCGGATCCGTGAACGACGGATCGCCAGCGACGAGCGCGGCGTGGATCGCATCGTTGTCGGCGGCAGGGGACAGCGGCGAACCCGAGACCACGAGGGCGAGCACGAAGACGAGGGCGTGCATGGTTGATGTCTACCGTACACACGGGGCCGCCGGAAGATGCATGGGGACCTCAGGGCACTCCAATCCCCTTCCTTTATGGCAGGCTTGGCGGTGATGGACAGCTCTCCCACGCCCGCCACGCCCTCCGAGCCGGCCAGAGGCTGGCGCGTCCACAAGGAAGTCGGCGCCGACATGATCGGCGAGTTGCTCGCCGGTCGTCACCGCATCATCCGCCGGATCGCCAGGGGTGGCATGGCGGACGTGTACCTGGCCAAGGACATCACCCGCAAGTGTCACGTGGCGATCAAGATCCTGCGGTCGCGGCAAACCGAGTCAAGACGTCGGTTCCGGGTCGAGGCCGAGATCCTGAGCAACCTGCAGCACCCGGGGATCGTGCGCGCGGTCGACATCGGCGAGACACCGGATGGACAGCCCTTCATGGCGCTCGAGCACATCGACGGCGAGTCGCTGTTCGCACGTCTCGAGCGCGGGCCCTTGCCCTGGCGCGAGGTCGCCTCGTTCGGGATCCAGACCGCCGACGCCGTCCACGCGCTGCACCTCGCCGGCATCGTCCACCGCGACCTGAAGCCGCACAACATCATGGTCGCCGTGGGACCCGACCGCGCGACCGCGAAGCTGATCGACCTGGGCCTGGCCAGCGTCGGCGCGACGTTCCAGGACGCGATGGACGCCCAGTTCACGCCCGATCCGCCAGCCCGTCACCAGACCCAGCTCGGCCACCCGATCGGCACGCCGCCCTACCTGCCGCCGGAAGCCGGGCAGTGCCCCGCCGAGCCGCGGCTGGACGTCTACTCGCTCGCCGCGACGCTGTATCAGCTCTGCACGCAGGTGCTCCCGCATGCCACCGGCGTACAGGCGATCCGGGAGGTGTGTCCCGGGAGCGATGCACCCGACGATCTTTCGCGGCTGCTCCAGGCCGCGCTCGCAGCGGACCCGAACGAGCGCTTGCCGTCCGCCGATCACCTGCGACGCGGTCTCGAGGCGATCCTCGCCACGCACCCGCAGGGCGGCACGCGGCACCTGTTCGGCGGAAGCTACGATCTGCTCGAGGTGCTCGGGGTGGGCGCGTCTGCGGTCGCCTACCGTGCCTCGGACCGCGAGCTGTCCCGCGAGGTCGCGGTCAAGGTATTGCGCGACGCGAATCCGAGCGACGACGACGTGATCCGCTTTCGCCGCGCCGCCAAGGTGCTGTCCGCCCTGCACCATCCGAGCATCCCGCGGATCCATCACTTCGGCACACACGCCGGGCAACGCTTCGCCGTCACGGAACTGTGCCCCGGCTCGTCGGCGACGAACTACGCACGCCCGGACAACCACCTGCGCCCTGACGAATTGATCGCGGTGGGCCTGCAACTCGCCGGGGCGCTCGCGGCGGTGCACGCCGCCGGCGTCATCTACCGCGACCTGCACCCGGGCAACGTCCTGATCGCACGCGGTGATGCACCCCACGCGTGGATCTTCGACTTCGATCAGGCGCAGGTCTCGCCCGGGTTCTACGCGTCGCTGACCGAACGGTGGGCGACGCCCCCGGAGGAGCGGCAGGCACCGCAGCACGAGAAGCCCCTGCAAGGCATGGACTACGCCGCGCCCGAGGTACGCAGCGGCGCGGCCTTCTCAGCCGCGAGTGACGTCTATGCGCTCGGGCTTCTGCTCTACCGCCTGCTGACCGGGCGGCGGCCGTTCCCGGCGTCGGGCGGGGATCCCACGCCACCGCGCAAGGTCTGCCCTGCCTGTCCGACCGGGCTCGCGGGACTGTTACTGGGGATGCTGAGTCCGCGTCCCGAAGGGCGCCCGGCGCTCGCCGCCGTCCTGCGTACGCTGGACGACGAGCAAGCAGAGCTCGCTGCGGAGCTCGACAACCCCACGGACCGCAGAGCGGACTGCGGGAGCGCGGACCGACGAGGGGCGCCCGAGGAGCAGGCCATCGACAGGCCGCCCGCGGTGGCAGCCGACGGAGTTGCCGTCGAGCCTAACGCGGAGCCGACCGCCGACGCCGATACCGTCGCCGCGGAGAGTACGGCAGCGTTTATCAGCACGAACGATGGAGCGGTGCCGGCAACACCGGGAGGTCTTCATTCGGCTCCAGCGGACCCCGGCACGACCACGGCCCTCTTATCGAGCGGCCTCCCACGGCATGCAGTGGGGCTCCTGGTTCTCGGCGTTACAGCGGCTGTGAGCCTCGCCATCGGGCGCGCGACGGTGTCCCGTGACCCGACCGCCGTAGCATCGGCGCTGACGTCACGCCTCGCAGACGAACAAACTGCCTCCCCCATCGCAGACGAGCGATCGGCGCTCCCGCCACGCAGCAGCCCGCCCGCCTCGGCTCCGCCGGGCGAGGCGGTGCCACCGGCCGCTAACAAGCCCCCGCCCCTCGCGGTCACGGAGGAAAAAAAGGAGGTTCAGCCGCGACCAGTCCGGCGTGAAGCCGTCTCAGCCGATGAAGCGATGACGGCAGCACAGGGTGCCATGCCACGCCTGCGCGGGTGCAAGGAAGTTCCGCGCTTCGTGACCGTGGCCCTCAAAATCGTTCGCGGCCGCGGAGTAATCACCTCGCTCAACGAGCATGATCTTGCACCCAACGATCCCCGCTATCCTTGGCACGCTTGCGTGAAGCAGGCGCTCGAGCGTGTGCGTTTTCCATTGAGCGCGACGATCGGCCGTGTGCAAATACGTCTCGCGCTCCGATAAACGCATCGACGTTAGCTATCTTCTCCACCCTCTCCAGTATCATCTGCTAGCGAACGACCAGAGCTCATAAGCATAATTGCCCACCGTAACTTTGTACCAAGTGTCTCTTCCAACCGACGAAACAAATCTGGTCGCAGAACCCAGTCCATACCCCAGTACTCCGGTACATAAATTTCGCCACTCCCGCTCGACGAGGTGCGCCAGATGCGCGGCGCTAGCCCGACACCTATCGAATCGCGCAGGCACCACGGCTGGTTCTCACAAATTTGAAGCTTCAGTTCCTGTACTAGCCATGGATGAGGTATCAAGGCCTCTCGACGGATACCCTCAATATACCAAAGCCGCCCCAAGCCTTCAGGTGTTAGCCCAACCAGGGTATGCCCTTCAATACCGTATCGTCCCGTGAGCGCCCACTGTCCCCCTGTCGCACCAAGGTCATCCGCTGGAAATACTGGGATACCCTTAAAAGGACCAGCGACGGAAGAATTACATGCAAGGCAGCTCAGCACAGCAGTTGCTTCATGGTCACGTCGCTCACGAAGCAGAGACTTCTCTTTTCGGGTTTCGAGAACTCCCAAGATGCGCCACCCGGCATAAACCCCATTGTACATATCAACAGTGGGTGATTCTCGGCAATCAAGGTTCTGTTCTCTCCTGTCTGGGACCGAACGTTTCCAAGACTCAGTCCTCCGTCCGCGGTAACTGTAGGCCAAGGAGCAGAATGGCACGCGACGAGATTCCAGACTCACCACTGACCAGGCGTCATCGAGGAGCGCTCCACAGAGCTTCTGCTCCCATCTCTCCGGATCAGCCAACAACTCACCACGCCTAGCGAGTGCGACCCGCCCTTCGCCCGCGATCTCTTCAAATGCCCGTACCGCAGTTGCCTCGATCGCAAAGATCGCTTCGGGCATAGTCGTTTCGATACGACAGAAAATGTCGCGCTGATTTCCTAGGCATTCAATGACGGAACCATCTGCTAGAGCCTTCTCAAGCCGCATTGCCACAGCCCTGGAAAACCCCGGAACAATGGCATCGGCGGTCCTCTGTTGCCGGTCTAAAATGAAGCGGATGATCCCTGCGGCCCGGGTGCTTTCGTCACCCTCATTTCCATCCTCAGATGGATTTTCGGATAAAAGTTCTACTCCACAATCGATGAATGGCATGGGAGGAAGATCACTTTCGCAAACCGATAATAGCCGGCGCGATAAAGTACGGACAGTCAAATAGGAGTGAGTGGCAAACGGCCGGACGATTTCGACAACACTGTTTTTTTTGGGTGCGTGAGAGGGCTTGTACTTGTTGCAGAACAAGTTGCAGGATCCAGCACAGCGTAGACTCGTCTTGAATTTCGGGGAGCGACTTCAAGACGCTTTTAAGCGCGGTGTCAGCATGGGTCGAAAAACCACGTGCAAGGATCCAAAGAGACTGGCGCTTCTTGTCTCGACTAGGATGTCGCGCATAAATACAAGCCACATCAAGGAAAACTTCTGACAAATCACCACGTCCGACACTAGGAGTATATGCTGGATCTGGATCATCATTCGGGGCTGTTGAGAGTAGCCTTGAAGAGATCACGTCATACGCCGCATCCCAGATCTTAAAGCCGTCAGTTACATCTAGCCCCGATTCACTGAGCACGGAGCATAACGAGATGAACGCCCTGGATGAACCGCCTACTTTATAGCGCCATGAATCGAGTAGACTCGTTACTTCATCGACCAGAATTTTTCGGGTCAAATCCTTGTTCATTAGCATTGCCGACACGACCCATCTGGCGTCATCCTCATCTCCGAAATTTAGCCACCCACCTCCGGCGCGACTCTTGGTGAATGCGAGAACATAAGCAAGCGCAGCGAGATCACTCGCGCCGTGTCGTTCGAAACCCATGCCCAGATTTGAAAGAGCGCGCCCCGCGTCCTCTCCGCTCAACACATCAGCGAAGTTCTGAACGCACCGAATCGCAGCATCTTCATCCCCATTTGTATGAATCATCAGGACACGCCATCCTAGGCGTTCGGAGAGGGCCACTGCATCTTGCCGGCCGGCACGAGTCCAAATAGAATGAGACGCCCAAACACGTAACGACTGCTCGATCTGCTCGGTCGAAGTCCCCAAGTCTGGGCAATAGTTCTTCTCGATAGAACGCAACATGCTCTCGGCATATTCGTACCGCTGATCGCTCTTTGGATATCGCATAACCAAAGTCCCATGCTGTAGATTGTCGCTCAACTCATACAGATCTTGCAGGGTTGCGGCATCGAGGCGCACCATCCTGTCGCCGAGCCCAGATTCCTCTAGCTTGGCAATCAGGTTCGCTAGCAAAGGTTCATGTGGAACCCAAGACGACTCCGCCAAGCGACGGAGCATCGCAACATCAACAGCTTCTACATCGTTATCAATTAGAGTACGAACGGCTGCCGCGAGGCTATCGTCGACCTGAGCGCAGTACTCACGGTAAATGCCGCAGGCAGCAGCATCGATATGCCTTGGAGAGATCTTTGGTAATCTTTCAAGATGAGCTTGACGAAGAAGGCTGACTGCTGCTGTGGGATCAATCTTGCCGAGCAATTCCCACCATTCTGTCACTGCATACTGAATCGTCCCATCTTCGTGATTAGGCGCGCGGACTACGAGCGCCTGCAATTTGGCCAAGCGCAAGCGAGCCGCCTCGATCCCTCTAGCAGAGAGAGTCTCTATACCCGCAAGGAGTTCATAAATCGTCGAATCTTTTCGAAATCCATATGCCGTTAGGAACTTTGCCGCCTGCTCCCAGTGTTGTTTGACCTTGCAACGGTTGTTGCCGGACATTGCTATTCGAGCCAAGTAGAGTTCACCCTCTGCGTGCTCTCGATAGAAGTTCAGCTCCGCAGAATTTGATGGAATCGCAAGGAGTTCAAGAGTTTTGTCCGCCCTCGCAGGGGTACAGAATTTGAGCGCGACCTTTCGTACGAGATTCATGCAGATCGGATGGAGGCTCCTAGCCGACACCTCTTGAAGCTCACGGGATACGTCAGTTAGGACTTTCAAGGCCATCAACCAGTCCGCGTCAGATATGAGCTTCAGACCTCTTTGAATCATTGCTTCAATTTCACTATGAAGAAATAGAATCCGTGAGGACGGCACAGTTGGTGACGACGAAAGATCTGCACCCATGACCCGGAAGGCTTCTAACGTCGCTTTAGAAACCTCCTCCTGACTCTTTCCCTGGATCAACTCCATGGTGATCCGAGCAAGTTGCGTACAGTACCGCAGAAATCCATGATACCAACCTGGCCGCATCAACGCTGCCTCGACAGCGTCCAGAAGACAAAGGTTTGTTACTGAAGACTGCGTTACAAGGTCGTTCCACAGCCGAAATTTTGAGGGGGTAAGTCTCACGACATCTCGAGTTTGGATCTCTACAGTCAAGTCAAGAAGCGTGTTATCCCGGCTATTCTTCTGAGGTAGAAGTGACCGATCTAGGAGGGCAATCACATGTGCTCGGCCAGGTGGGAGCTCGTTCTCAACGGCATATCGTGCCCATCTTCGGGCTGCCAGTTTGGCACCCCGACCATAAAGGAGTTCGGCGAAAGCAAGAGCAAGACTCGACTTCTTGCTCTTGCTTTCAACGCTAATAATTATGCGAGCAATGCGCCCCGGCGTTAGCCCTCGATTCAGGGTTGCGATGATTAGCGCACTCTGTTCGTACGTGTTATCGTGGCGCCAGGCCCCCCGATCCAAAAGCGAAGCTATGCATTCAGAAATCCGCGCTATGCTGAGTGAATTTACTGCGGTCGTCCGAATGATGCCGACCAAGTAAGCGAGTTCAATGGATAGATCGTCGTCCGGATAACTTGTATTGTCGGATTCGCGGCCACGCCGATAAAATTCGAGGTACTCCTTCCACGGAGGATTCTCGCCGATGGCGTCGAGAGAGTCACAATATAACAAACCCGCTCTGTACGGGAGGACCGTGTGGCCCTCAAAGAGAAGTCTGTCCTCAAAAACAGAGCGCCCGAGAACGTAGTGGGGGACGGAGGCATGCGCTGCAAGGACCTCGATCCGTTCACTATCAAATGTATCAGCGGCACGGGCGAGCTCTATGCAACGGGTGACGGTACACCAGTCGTTCACCTTCCCTGCAGACAGCACGACGCTCCTCAGGTTACGGACGATGGCTTGTGCTCCAAATCCGGCAGAGACGGCTTGATGTACATAGTCTGGCATCCCCCGTTGGCTGAGTTCGCTATGTTGATCCAGTCTCGCCAACAACAACGGGATGTTCCTGAAAGCCCGGGAATCTGTAAACTCGCCTCGCTGAACTAGCCATTTTAGGATAGGCTCAGATGCAGGTTTGATCTCTTCTTCGCTCAGACGCGAGAGCAAGAACCGGGCGAATGATTCGTGGTAAATTCGTATTCCTCCTGAACTGACCTTTTCTGTTAGCACAGGAGCGAGAAGTGCTAAAATTCGCTCGATGCTTCGAGCTTGGCCTGGAAAAATCTCGCGCAACTCTGCACGGGTAACCGAAAAATCCATAATGGCAAGCGCCTCTGGAAGCCAGGCAAATCCCTGATCAATCGGAGCTAAGAGATGTGTGTAGTAAGATTCAAGAGTGCCCGCGTACTGTGGGATCTTTGATAACGTAGTTTGTAGGTCGTCTGCTCCCGTACATTTGGCCAACTCTCGTAGGAGATAAGTCGCGTGAAGCGGATTTCCTGCCGAGCGTACTGCCACCGTGTGAATGAGGGTTTTCGCCAATTCGCTCTCAGCGAGTGGACGCGCGGATCTAACTGTAACGTCGACGTCCTCGTCCTGAGATTCGTCACACGGCTCGCATATTACTCCAAAGCTCGTAGCAAGCTGACCAATCTCCGCATCAGTCCATGGAGGAATGGGAAGTTCGGTACTCATTCCAGTTCGGAAGGGTTCAGCATGAACACCAGGCTGGCATGCAATTATCATGACTGCCCCCGGGGGTATGCTGAGGCGCGCAAGACTTTCAGCAACGCGAGACGACGGATCTGTACGGCCACTGACTCTCCCAAGCACCCGAGTGATATGGTCGATGCCGTCCACAAATAGAGCGACTTGTCGGGAGGGCGTTCTTGATCGAATAGCACAGAGCACATTGTTGAGTTTCTCACTGGTCGCCGCCAGAGCTGGATTGTGCTGAGTTGGCAAAGTCGAGTCTTGTAACTCTAATTGGTGAAGCAGGCTTCCTAGTATGACATCTCCTTGAACTCGTAGTTCTCGCTCCGGATCGTCTTCGTTCCAGTAACAATGGTGGGATGCGACAAGCCAACCTTTGGACTTTAACGAATCGGCGAGACGACTGCAGGCCCAAGATTTGCCCTGCCCTGGAGGACCCAGCAGTACGAGAGTCCCCCCGGTCTCCGCGCAATTATGAATCGGTTCGATTAGGCCGTTGGCAACAACATCACGTTTGACCTCCACAGTGGGATCGATGGGTTGAACGGGTGTCGTATTCCCAAAGCCAAAACTGAGCCCGGAGCGCTTGCGAATCTCTTCTGCGACTAATGTAATTTTTCCGTTCCGGGCTGCTCTAACTGTGCTGAGTAACGCATCTGCAGTGTCAACAGGTCTCCGGTCTTGGTTCGGGTAGATGCCAACACCGACGTCTTCGATGATCCTCTGCAGAAGGATTCTTTCCGCTGGCCCAGGGTTATGTAGATCAAGGGACCCAGGTGGGCCCCCTGTTTCAATAATAAACTTCGCGCAAAAACTCTCTAACTGCTCCCTTGTTATCGATCCGTCTCGGACGCCGATCCATACATCTTTGCCGCGCGAAGTGCGCCTGCCGGCTGGTCTGATTTGCTGCGTAGGTGGCCATACTGCGGAAGGGTCAAATTGGTACCGCTGTGTTGTCGCACCTGGAATGAATGGACCAGGATCGGGCACGCTAGGTCGCAAAGCTGACATCAGGATTGGATCGATTGAGGATGCATCCGTAACGACTAATCGATAGATTTTCGCAATGCTGGCATCTGCAGGATCCCCTACAACGGAAAGAACCAACTTGCTTAGGAGGCAGCGCCGCTTATCGCTAGTAAACGTATCAAGGGTGAGCGGCCCATCATTTTCACGATGCTTAAGCTGTAGATGCTCAGTGCGGTTGTCGGGCCAGCCAATCGTGAGATCGTCGAAACGATCTTTATCTGATCGTTTGTGATCGATTGTGATGGCCGCTGCGCGACCGAGAAGCAAGTCGATTAGGCGAATTGCACAAATCAAATCTTGATATTCGTAACCGCGATGTGCAAGTTCAAGCATAGAGCGGTCCCTGCGAATCTGGATAGTTCCGCCCGCGACGCCGGAGGTGACTGCGTTCCCCTCGGCCGACGCTCAAGGCGCTCCAGACAGTAACACGGATGCAGGCCGGGGTGTTTGGGACGTCCCGACCGACTCCTGAGAGCGGACCGCAGCTGCCCGGCAATAATCTCAGGCCGTGGACGAGGTTATAGAACCCTACCGTTGCGTGGGGGCGAGTAAATCGATCGCCGAACGGCGGTGGTCCTTGCTCGCGTGCGCGTAGATCTGGGTCGTCTTGAGGCTGCTGTGACCCAACAATTCCATCGCCACGCGGGCACTGGCGCCGTTCAGCATCAGCCGGGTTCCGAAGCTGTGGCGGAGCGCGTGCGGGCCGTAGAGAGGGGCGCCGGCGTAGCGAGCCACACGCTCGAGCAGCGGGCGGATATGACTCATCGACATCGGCCCGCCGTTGCTCGCCTTGAGCACGCGGTCGACGCCGCCGTCCAGGGTCCGAAGCCGCAGCAGGGCGTCCTTCAACCGATCCGAGAGGGGGATGTCGCGGGCGGTGCCCCACTTCGGCGCCCGTTCCTGGCCCATCACGAGGTTGCGGCGCACGTAGAGGGTTCGGTGGGTGAAGTCGACGTCCTCCCAGCGGAGCCCGAGCATCTCCCCCGCTCGCAGGCCGGCGTCACCGCCGAGCAGGACGATGACCAGGCTGACGACGTCGAAGGTCGCGGCGGCGGCGACGAGCCGCTCGTAGTCCTCGGGCGTGTACCAGTTCCGCTGCCGCTGCTCGGGCAGGAGCTTGACCTCGGGGACCGTCGCGCGGTAGCCGAGCTTGCGGGCGCGCCGGAGCATCGTCTGGAAGGTCTTGACGACAAGGTTGACGGTCGACGACTTCATGTCGGCGAGGCGCTTGCGCAGCAGGGTGATC
>Ga0075163_10000597_pt1 | contig 46892 bp, 39 predicted proteins | sample JI1023141ADNA_FD_71478 | JGI IMG/M metagenome (GOLD analysis project Ga0075163, IMG submission 71478) | Wastewater effluent complex algal communities from Wisconsin, to seasonally profile nutrient transformation and Carbon sequestration -... | ecosystem: Engineered > WWTP > Effluent > Algae...
GTGGCCTCGATGAAGTTGCCGGCCGAATAGACCAGGAACAGGCGCATGGCCTCGCCCTTGATCTGGCCGCCGAAGATCAGCGAGACGTTGAATTCGAGCCCCGACTCGCGCAGCGCCTCGCCGTCGCGCCGGTTGATGTGGCGCACGGCCGCGCCGAGCACGCGCGCGGCCTCGAACATGCTGCGCGCGTTCCAGATGGTGATGGGGTCGCCCGTCTCGCTGTCGCGCACGGATTCGTTCTGCAGGATCTCGCGCACCGACTGCGCGATCGACAGGTTGCCGGCCGAGAGCATGACCATGAAGCGGTCGCCCGGGCGCTCGTAGATCAGCATCTTGCGGTAGGTGCTGATCGAGTCCACGCCCGCGTTGGTGCGCGAGTCGGAGAGGAACACCATGCCGGCGTGGGTCTTGATGGCGCAGCAGTAGGTCATTGTGGGGATGGCGGGGATGGGGCGGCCGGCGCGGCCGGGCCCTCAGGCTTTCTGGGCGAGGTTCTTCAATCGGTACAGGGCCTCCAGCGCCTCGCGCGGGGTCAGCGCGTCGGGGTCGATGGCGGCGAGCGCCGATTCTACGGGCGCCGGGGCGGCGGCCGGTGGCGCCGGGGGTGGGGCGAACAGGTCCACCTGGGCGCGGCTGGCGCTGGCGCCCTGCTCCAGTCCGGCGAGCACGTGGCGCGCGTGGTTGAGCACGCCCGCCGGCACGCCGGCCAGCCGGGCCACCTGGATGCCGTAGCTGCGGCTGGCCGGGCCGGGCTGCAGCTCGTGCAGGAAGACGATGTCGTGCCCGCCCGAGCCGCTGGCTTCGGCCGCGCTCACGTGCACGTTCAGCGCGGCGCGGTGCGCGGCGGGAAACTCGGTCAACTCGAAGTAGTGCGTGGCGAACAGGGTGAAACCCTGGGTGCGGTCGTGCAGGTGCGCGGCGATGCCGCTGGCCAGCGCCAGGCCGTCGAAGGTGCTGGTGCCGCGGCCGATCTCGTCCATCAGCACCAGCGATTCGCGCGTGGCGCCGTGCAGGATCTGCGCCGCCTCGGTCATCTCCAGCATGAAGGTGGACTGCGCGTTGGCCAGGTCGTCGGCGGCGCCGATGCGGGTGTGGATGGCGTCGATGGGGCCCAGGCGGCAGCTTTGCGCCGGCACGTGGCTGCCCATGGCGGCCAGCAGGGCGATCAGCGCCACCTGGCGCATGTAGGTGCTCTTGCCGCCCATGTTGGGGCCGGTGATGACCTGCATGCGCGCCTTGGGGCCGAGCACGGTGTCGTTGGCGATGAAGGGCGCGCCCGAGGTCTCGGCCAGGCGCGCCTCGACCACCGGGTGGCGGCCGCCGCGGATCTCGATGCAGGGCTCGCGCACGAACCGCGGCGCGCACCAGTTCAGCGTCAGCGAGCGCTCGGCCAGCGCGGCCAGCGCGTCGAGCGAGGCCAGCGCGCGGGCGAAGCGGGCGAGCCGGGGCACGTGCGGCTGCAGCGCGGCCAGCAGGTGGTCGTACAGCCACTTCTCGCGCGCCAGCGCGCGCTCCTGCGCCGACAGGGCCTTGTCCTCGAAAGCCTTCAACTCGGGGGTGATGAAGCGCTCGGCGTTCTTCAGCGTCTGGCGGCGGCGGTAGTCGTCGGGCACCTTGCTCGCTTGCCCTTGCGTGACTTCGATGTAGAAGCCGTGCACCCGGTTGAACTGCACGCGCAGGTTGGCGATGCCGGTGCGGGCGCGCTCGCGCGCCTCCAGCTCGATCAGGAAGGCGTCGCAGTTGTCCGAGATGGCGCGCAGCTCGTCCAGCTCGGCGTCCAGGCCGGGGGCGATGACGCCGCCGTCGCGCACCTGCGCGGCGGGTTCGTCCAGCAGCGCGGCTTGCAGCAGGTCGAGCGCTTCGGCGGGCGGGGCGAGATCTTCGGAAATCTGGGACAAAAGTGCCTCTTGCCCGCATGGGACAAGCGCCATTAGCTCTTGTTTTTGTAGCGCATGGCGCAGCGCCACCAGCTCGCGCGGGCGCACCTGGGCCAGCGCCAGGCGGGCGGTGATGCGCTCGACGTCGCTGGTGCCTTTCAGCAGCGCGCGCAGCTTCTGCCCCAGCCCGTCCTGGCGCAGCCGGCCGATGGCCTGCAGGCGCGCGCTGGCGACGGCGCGGTCGCGCGGAGGGGCCAGCAGCCAGCTGCGCAGCAGGCGGCTGCCCATGCCGGTCTGGCAGGTGTCGAGCAGGGACAGCAGCGTGGGCGCGTCCTCGCCGCGCAGGGTCTGCACCAGCTCCAGGTTGCGGCGCGTGCTGGCGGGCAGCTCGACCAGCTCGCCCGGCCGCTCGACCCGCAGCCCGCTCAGGTGCGTGAGCGCGCGGCCCTGGGTGTGCTCGGCGTAGGCCAGCAGCGCGGCGGCGGCGGCATGGGCCTGGGGGCAGTCCTCGGCGCTCCAGGCGGCCAGGCTGGCGGCCTGCAGTTGTTCGAGCAGCTTGCGCCGGCCCAGCGCGGCGTCGAACTGGAAGGCGGGCCGGTGGGTGAGGGCGGGCGCGCGGCCGGTGGCGGGCTTGAAGCGGGCCAGGCGCTGCTCGAAGGCGGGCGCGGCGTCGCCGGGCAGCAGCAGCTCGCTGGGGGCGATGCGCTCCAGCCAGCCGGGCAGCTCATCCGGTGCGCATTCCGCCAGGTGCACCTGGCCCTGCGTCACCGCCAGCCAGGCCAGGCCGCAGCGCTGGCGCGCGCCGGGGTGCACGGCCAGCAGGATGGATTCGGCCTTCTCCGACAGCAGCTCGCTGTCGGTCAGCGTGCCGGGGGTCACCACGCGCACCACCTTGCGCTCCACCGGCCCCTTGGCCGTGGCCACGTCGCCCACCTGCTCGCAGAGGGCGACCGATTCGCCCAGCTTGATGAGCCGGGCCAGGTAGCCCTCGACGGCATGGAAGGGCACCCCCGCCATCGGAATCGGCTGGCCGGCCGATTGCCCGCGCGAGGTGAGCGTGATGTCCAGCAGCGCGGCGGCGCGCTCGGCGTCGGCGTAGAACATCTCGTAGAAGTCGCCCATGCGGTAGAACAGCAGGGTGTCGGGAAAGTCGGCCTTGATGCGCAGGTATTGCGCCATCATGGGCGTATGCGCGTTTAAGTCTATTTTTGTCATTAAAATCAACAACTTAGAAATTACACCGTCACTTTTTGGTGTAATTTCGGTGTAATCTGAGCCATGTTTTGCATGCCCTCCCAGATGCGCTCAAGCTCCTTGGAGGACTCCGTGTCTATCCATCGGCCGTAGACCGTCACGAGCATGGAGTAGTCCTTGTGCCCCATCTGGTTGGCGATGAAGGCCAGGTTGCCCCGGGCCGTGAGGTTCCAGCAGGCGTAGGTGTGCCGGGTCTGGTAGGCCGAACGCGCACGGATCTCGGCGCGCCGGACCAGGGTTGCCCATTTGGTGTTCCAGGCGCTCGGCACGAAGTAATCGTTGACGACCGCTTTGCGCGTCTGCGTCTTGGGCGACAGCAGCACGCGCACATGGTCGGTGCGCGATTCATGACGGTTCAGCCAAACGGTCAGATCGGCCGCTTCGCATTTCTCGGCATCGGCGACGAGCACCTTCAAGGCATCGCGCGCCGGGGGCTGCAATAGCACGGTACGCCCCTTCTTCGTCTTGGGCATCTTGAACGTCACCGATTGCGTGATCGAGCGGCGCGCCGTGATCTTGCTGAAGTCCCGCACCACGTCCTCCATCGTCAGGGCAAATAGCTCGTTCGATCGCGGCCCGGTGTAGACGGCCACCGTCACGGCGGCCTTGTCGATGGGGTGCAGGCAGTCCTTGTCGATGAGCGACAGGTGCCGGGTTACGCATGTCGAGGTCAAAGGTAGATAGCCTAACGGAAGGAAAACTTCGCCGCAGAGTCTGCGATAGGCAGGACATCGACTGCTGGAACGATCAGATGTTAAAGATTTGTCAGCTCCACGATCAGTTCGTGTGCTCGCGGCCTGCCGCTCCTACATCGGCATGGCCGCTGCGGTCTTGTGGACAGCTGTACGGATTTTTTCACCAGTTCCGACGGAACTCCTTGTCAGCGTACCCAAGTGGTGCCGGCCCACGCCGAGGCATTGCAGCCGAACTGCTGGCGAAACCAGCGAGAGAACTGTGTCGGTCCACTGAAGCCCAACAGCAAGGCGATCTCCGCGTGCTTGCGTGGTGCATTGCCCAAATGTCGCTGCACCAGTTCTCTGCGTATCTGGTTCAGCAGCTCGTGATAGGAGGTACCTTCGTTCAGAAGATGGCGCCGCACAGTGCGTTCGTCCACATCCAGAAGCTTCGCAATTCGTCCCAACGTACAGGTTCCGGACGGCATCAGCGTCAGTGCCAGTTGGCGCACCGTTTCCGTCGATGAACGGTTCTGGTCAGAACTGATCCACTCCACATACTGTTGCGCGTACTGCTCCAGTCGTGCATAGGTGGCGAGCGGCGTCTCCAAGTCCGCTACTGCACACACGATGCCATTGAAAGGCGCTGCGAACTCAACACGGTTCGAGAACAGGCGGCGTGCCACGCGCGCGTCTGGCGGTGCAGCATGCATGAAGCACACGCGACGAGCGCGCCACGCCTCCGGAAGCATCTGCTGGATTTGCCGGTACAACATACCCACGGACAACTCCAGCGACTGGCGGACCGGGCCTTCGCGCCCAAGGAATTCGAGGCGAATAGCGGCGGTTTGGTGGTCCTCTTCCAGCCAGACGTGCAAGGATTCGTGGTGCACGGAAAGGTAGCGCGCCAGCGCGCCAATGGCGTGGCGCAGCTTGGCCTGCTCGCGCACCAGCAACGCCAGTGGTCCCCACACGGCGAACTGGCGCGTTTCCGCGAGCCGCAGTCCGAAATCCTGCCAACCCGAGCGCTTCGCAGAATCCTCCAGCAAGCGGCCAACGGCGGATGCCGGGATCTTCAGATCTGGATTGTCCAAGCACGCTGGATCCAGCCCGAAACCCCTGAGCATGCGTAGCGGATCGAGCCCGGCTGCTTGTGCCAGCGAAGCGTAGTTGGTCAAGGCAGCACTGCGAACCAGCGAGATCATGGTATTCCCTCGATGTCCGAGAATGTAAATCGAATGTCCGGATAGGGTAAATGAAATAAGCGGGTGGAATCTAAGCTCCAACCATCTTCTTTTCGACGGAGCGAACGAGATGACCGGTGAGGCCTACCTTCCCTATCAGCACTCCAGCGCATGGATCGGCGAAGCGATGAGTCGTACGAGCGAATGGATCGTGCAGTTGGACGATCGCGACAACGATGTGCTGCACGACAAAGTGTTGCGGGCGCGCGCGCGAGGCTTGGGCATCCCCGCCCTGGCGCAGGCCGACCTGGACCTCGGCCCTCTGGCCGACAAGCTCAAGCACATTCAGCAGGAAGTCATGCACGGTCGCGGCTTCGTGCAGCTGGAAGGCTTCGACATGGATCGCTATTCGCTGGAGGACGCCGCCTTGGCCTACTGGGGCCTGGGCATGCAGATGGGCACGGGCGCGGCGCAGAACGCGCAGGGCGACCTGTTGGGGCACGTGACCAATCTCGGCCTTGACTACCGCACGGATCGACGCACTGTGCGAAGACCCCAGGCTGCATCTCTCGATGGAACTCAAGCGTGGCGATATGCAGTTCATTTCGAACTACACCACGCTTCACTCCCGCACCGACTATGCGGACGGGGCGGACCCGGAGCGTCGCCGCTACCTGCTGCGCCTGTGGCTCGACACAGGCCTGATCCCGAAGCTGCCGCCTTCCTACGAAGAGCGCTACGCCGACATGCGTGCGTGGCTTCAGCATCCTCGGCCGCCGATCTTCGACCTCTCGGCGGTGCATGCCGAACTCGCACATTGAATGCGCGCTGCCATCAAGAAAGAAGGATTTCCAATGACCACACTCGCTATCCCCAGCAGCCGCGAACTGCCCCTATATGAGAACGGCCAGAGCTGGTACGGCAAGGACCTGCAGCAGCGCACCGATTGGATCCACGAGTTGTCCGACGACGAACAGAGGGAAGTGCACCAAGCGGTCGCACGGGCCATTGCCGGCGAGGTCGACTTGGTGGCAATGAAGGCAGAGGATTTCCCGCTCGCCACCCTCGGCGCTAGGTTGAAAGTTATCGGCCATGACCTCAAGCACGGGCGCGGCTTCGCACTGATCCGCGGCCTCGACACCATGGAATTGACTCTCGTGGAGAAAGCCTATGCTTTCCGCGGCGTTGGCGCTCATTTCGGCGAGGCGGTGTCGCAGAACGCCAAGGGCCACGTCCTCGGCCACGTCGCCAATCTGGGTCTGGACTATTCCGACCCGACCACACGCGGCTACCAAACGCCCGCCGAACTGCGTTTCCACACAGACGCTGCCGACATCGTGGGCCTGATGTGCATTCGCGGAGCGCGCTCGGGGGGACTCTCTCGCATCGCCAGCTCTACCACCGTATGGAACGAGGCCGTGCGTCGCCGCCCCGATCTGGCCGCAGAACTGCTGCGCAGTTACAGCTTCACCCGCTGGGGTGAAGTGCGACCTGGGCAGAGGCCGTATTTCCACATCCCCCTGTTTCACGCGCACGAGGGGCGGATGATTGCCGTATTCGTTGCAGGGGCGATCGAAAAGGGGCAGGCGTTGCCCGGCGTGGAGCCGCTGGAACCGCGGCAGCGCGACGCCATCGCCTTCGTCAACGAACTTGCATCGGAGGATGGCATCCGTTTGGACATGGCGTTCCAACCGGGTGACATGCAGTTCCTGTGCAACCATTCGATATTGCATTCGCGCACCTCCTACGAGGACTGGCCCGAGCCTGAGCGCAGGCGCCACTTGCTGCGCTTGTGGTTGGCCTGCCCCGATGGTCCGTCCCTGCCCGACTACATGACCACTGAATTCCAGGGTCGAACCGTCAGCGGGCGTCCGGACGGAATCCGGCTGCCCGGCGTCGAGCTCAAGGCGAATCTGTATCCGGACTGAAGCTGCCTCACCCGGTAGCCCCTTTCATCGTGCGCCCGTCCTCGCTGGCGCCAGGAGAAACCAATGAAACGAACCTCGATCATCGTTTTCGCGCGCCAATTGCTGGCGGCCCTTCCGCTGGCGCTGTGCGCCCATGCGTTCGCCGCCGAGCCGGCGTGGCCCGCAGCCCGTCCGATCCGGATGGTCATCCCCGGCGGCGCCGGCACGGGCACGGACATTTTCGCGCGCTTGGTCGGCGAACGCTTGGGGCAAGCGTTGCAGCAGACGATCGTCTTCGACAACAAGGCCGGCGCCAACGGGATCATCGGTAACGACAGTGTGGCCAAGGCTGCTCCCGACGGCTACACGCTGCTGTTCAGCAATGCCTCGGCGATGGCCATCAATCCGGCCGTGCATGCAAAGATGCCATACCAGACGTTGAAGGATCTGGTGCCCGTTGCGCAGATCGGCTCGGGTGGTGTGCTGCTGGTGGTGGCACCGGACATCTCCGCCAAGGACATGCGCAGTTTCGTCCAGTACGTCCGGGCTAACCCCACACCACTGTCGTACGGCACCTGGGGCACCGGGTCCACCGGACACCTGTCGATGGAGGCGCTTCGGGCCAAGGAGGATCTGAAACTCACCCACGTGCCTTACAAGACCATGGGGCAGATGGTGGCCGACTTGGTAGGCGGAACGATCAAGATCGCTTTCGTGGACGCCGCTTCCCCGATGCCCTTCATCAAGGCAGGCAAACTGGTGCCATTGGGCATCACCGGCACGCACCGCGTTCCTGCTCTGCCGGCCTTGCCGACGATGCGGGAGCAGGGTTACTCGCTGGGCGGCGACGGCTGGTATGGCTTGTTCGTCCCCGCAAATACGCCGCAACCCATCGTGCAGCGTCTTCATGCCGAGGTCAACCGCATCCTGACCACGCCGGAAACGCGTGCCGCGCTGCAAAACCAGAACATGAACACGCCTCCGGCGAAGACTTCCGCCGAGTTCGCCCAGACCCTGCGCGAGGACGTCGCCCAGTGGCTGGAACTGGCGCGCACCGCGCAGGTCACGCTCGAATAGCAAAGCGCGGATCGCGAACCACCTGGGGAAGCATCGTCATGTCAAAACAGCTGATCCCATTTCTGGGGCGAATGGCGCCTTGGATTTGGCTGAACAAGGTCTGGAGGCCACTTGCGTTGGGTGGGCTCGTGATGCTGGCGGGAGGCAACGCCACAGCGGCGCCCCCCTGGCCGCAAGGCCCCGTGCGTGTGCTGGTGCCGGCTCCGCCGGGAGGTGTCTCCGACATGACCGCGCGCCTGCTGGCAGAGCGGCTTGGCACCATGTTCAAACAGCCATTCGTCGTCGAGAACATGGCCGGCGCCAGCGGCACCATTGCAGCGCGCGCGCTGATGAAGAGCGCGCCCGATGGCTCCGTCCTCATGGTGGGTCCCAATGGCATCGTGACCGAGGTCCCGCACGTCATGACGCTGCCCTTCGACCCGCTCAAGGAGATGCTGCAGGTTGCCAAGCTGTCGCATTCGCCCATGGTGCTGGTTGGCACGGCCTCACTGCCCGCGACGACGCTCGACGAACTCGTCCAGTACGCCAAGGCGAACCCCGGCAAGCTCGGTATAGCCTCGTACAGCCCAGGCACCCGCTCGCAGTACGCCGGCATTCTGTTCAATGCAAAGGCTGGGCTGGACCTGCTGCAGGTGCCCTACAAGGGGTCGCCGCCTGTCATCACCGACCTGATCGCCGGGCACATGGCTCTGGCCTTTGACGTGGTGCCAAACATGCTGCCGTATATCCGGGCCGGAAAGATGAAAGCCTTCGCGCTCGCGGCCGGGAGCCGTTCACCTTTGTTGCCTGAGGTTCCCACCTTCGCCGAGCGCGGTTTCCCCGACCTGCAGTTTTCCGGATGGATGAGCCTGTGGGTGACCGGGCGCACGTCCGAAGTTCTGGCAGGCCAGATCCATGAGGCGGTCTGGCGCGCATGGAATACCCCGGCGGTGCGCGAGCGTCTGCTGGCCGCAGGCTTCGATCCAGTAGCGGACAAGACGCTGGCGCAACAACGCGACGAGTTGAAAGCGCAGTCCAGTTTCAACCAAGGCATCGTGCAGCGCGTCGGCATCAAGCTGGAATAGAGCACGCGCGCCGCACCCATCCGAGTCCTCTTGCGAAAGGCATCAATTCATGACCCACATCGACACGACGTTTCTCTCCCGGTGCTTCGGCCTGGACGGCCGCACTGCCGTTGTCACCGGCGCTGGCTCGGGGTTGGGACGGCAGGCCGCGAAGGCTCTGGCGGCTGCAGGCGCCGAGGTTGCCTTGCTGGGCCGACGGAAGCCGCCGTTGAAGGAAACGGAAGAACTGATCCGACATCAAGGGGGGCGAGCGCGCAGTTTCTCTGTCGATGTGACGGACCGCGACGCATTGGGCCAGACATTGGACGCGATACAGCGGGACATGCCGCCGCTGTGGGTGCTGGTCAACAACGCGGGAGTTGGCGGGCGCGCGCCTTTGCTTGACGTCAGCGCAGAGCAGATCGACCAGATTCTGGGTGTCAATACCAAGGCCGCACTGCTGGCGGCGGCAGCCTTCGCGCAACGCTTGTTGGCAGGCCAACTGCAGGGGCGCATCGTCAACATTTGCTCGCTCGCAGCGCAGACGCACCCGGTGGGCTTGGCGGTCTACGGCGCCAGCAAGGCAGCGCTTGAGCACCTGACCCGATCGATGGCCCGTGAGTGGATATCCCATGGCATCAATGTCAATGCCATCAATCCAGGATACATCGAGACCGACATCAACCGCGCGATGTTCCGCAGTCCTGCCGGACAGAAGGCCGTGGAGAGTCTGCCACGACAACGGCTGGGAACGCCCGAGGCCCTCGACGGCGCCTTGCTGCTGCTGTCTTCTCCAGCAAGCGCCTTCATCACGGGGTCGACGATAACGGTCGACGATGGGCAGCGTTTCTCAGGGAGTTGACGTTCGGCGCCATGGCTCATGGCGCCGGTCGGGCACGCCAGCGGGAAACGCTGCAGCCGTACTCGTGTCGAAACCAACGCGAAAAGGCGCTGAGGGAAGCAAAGCCCAGCAGTTCGGCGACTTCCGACAGCGAGCGTTCCTTGTTCGCGGCGTAGCGCTCGACGAGTTCCTTGCGGACGGCCGCGAGAATTGTCGAGTAGCTCTCGCCAGTTGCGCTCAGGTGGTGATGCACGGTGCGCCGGTCCACCCCCAATTGAAGCGCCACGCGCTCGACCGAGCAGGAGCCCACGGGCAGCATGGACAACACCACTTGCCGCACCTTGTCGGCCATGCAGGCGCTGCTTTGCGCCAGCAGGGTGTCGAGGTACTGGTGCGCTTGCTGCGCCACCGCGGGGTTGTAAGAGGGCAGGGCCACTTCCAGGTCGGCGCTGCGGCAGACGATGCCGTCGAACTCCTGGTTGAACATGGGCGCGATGCTGAATACGCGCAGATGCGTGGCATTGCTGACCGGTGCCGCGTGTGCGAAGCAGATGCTCCGCGGTCGCCATGCCGGTCCCAGGAAGAGCTGCAGGATGCGGTACATCACGCCGACCACCAATTCGGTCGATTGGCGCGCCGGACCGAGCTGCCGGCCCAGCGTGTCGCACCGGATCATCACAAGGCCGTCGATTTCCTCGATACGGGTCGCAAGCGCTTCGTTGTGCAGACGCATGTAGCGCGCCATCGCCTCGACCGCCCGCCGCAGCGTCGGCTCTTCGCGCAGGGCGATGGCCAGCGGCCCCAAGTTGGCAAGCTGGCGCGTCTCGGCCATGCGAAGCCCAAAGTCTTCGGTCTTGGACGCACGCGCGGAGGACTCAAGCAGGCGGGAGACCGACGTGGCCGAGATCTTCGTGTCCGGATCCAGCAGCGCCTGGTAGCTGATGCCCACCGCGCGCAATCGCGAGAGCGGATCCAAGCCCACCGAATGGGCGATCTCCGCGTAGTTGACGAGGCTGGCGCTGCGGACGAAGTGGGACATGTGGTTTTCCCTTGGCTCCCGAAATGTCAATCCTGCTTCCCAAAATGTCAAATCGAAATAGATGGATTCCTCATACTCAGCTCCACACAAGAACTGCTTTCGCAGTCACCCCAACCCACCCTTACCAAAGGAGACAAGGCCATGAGCCAAGCAGCCAGCGACAAAGCCGCCCCGAGCGCGACCCCCCTCTGCGATCAGATGCGGGCGACCGGCACCTGGAACCCCGCGTGGGATCCCTTCGCTGAACTCGACCCGATCTGGACTGAGAAATTCATGGCGATGGGCACCCACTACAGGCAGTCGGGCGCGCTCGATCCCAAGACGGTGGAGTTCATCGCCATCGCCGTGGATGCGTCGTGCACCCACATGTACGCGCCCGGTACGCGCCGCCACATCCGCATGGCGCTGGAGCTGGGCGCCACCAAGGAAGAAATCGCCGCCGTGCTGCAACTGGTGAGCGTGCTGGGCATCCACACCTGCAGCCTGGGCGCGCCCATTCTGCTGGAAGAGCTGGCGGCCTTGGAGAGCCGCAAGCTGGCCGCTGCAAAGGCAGCTTCCTGAATTTCCGCTTCGCTTTATCCACCCCTACACAACCTTCGGAGACTTTCATCATGCAATTCCTTGACGATTCCCTGTTGCCTGAAAACCAGGAAAAGCTCGTGATCCAGGTGGCGCCCTACGGGCCGCAATGGTCGCCCAGCGATTCCGACGATATTCCCGTCACCCTGGACGAGCAGATTCAGAAGGCCGTCGACTGCTACAACGCCGGCGCCACCGTGCTGCACGTGCACGTGCGCGAAGCCGATGGCAAGGGCAGCAAGCGCATGTCGATGTTCAACGAGATGCTGGCGCGCTTGCGCGAGGCGGTGCCGAAGATGGTGCTGCAGGTGGGGGGGTCGATCTCGTTTGCGCCGGAAGACGAGGGCCAGGAAGCGAAATGGCTGAGCGATGACACGCGCCACATGCTGGCCGAATTGAATCCTCGGCCGGATCAGGTGACGGTGGCGATCAACACCACCCAGATGAACCTGATGGAACTGATGACCGAGCGCGACTACGTGGGCACGTCCCTGACCAACCCGGCGATACAGGCCGCGTACCGCGACATGATCGTGCCGTCCAACCCGTCCTGGCATGAGGAGCACATCCGCCGCCTGGTGGCCAGCGGTATCCAGCCGCACTTCATGCTGGGCACCCTGACAGGGCTGGAGACGGTCGAGCGCATGATTCGGCGCGGCGTCTACTGCGGGCCGCTGATCCTCAACTACGTGGCCATCGGCGGAGGGGCCGCCGGCCTGCATCCGGCGGACATGCTGGAGTTCGTGCGCCGCACGCCCGACGGCGCCGTGCTGACCATCGAAACACTCAACCGAAACGTGGCGCCGATGACGACCATGGCCATCGCCATGGGCCTGCACGTGCGTGTGGGCATCGAGGACACCTTGTTCGGCCCCGACGGCCAGCGTGCCACGTCGGTCCAACAGATCGAAAAGATGGTGCGCATCGCACGTGAACTCAACCGCGAAGTCGCCACCGGCGACGACGCCCATCGCATCTACCAGATCGGCAGGCAATGGACGAGCGCCGACGAAACACTGGAGAACCTCGGCATGGCGCCCAACCGGCAACCCATGCAGCGCGGGGTGCCGCTGCGCCTGGCGACCTGAGCGCCCGGCTGAACGCTGATCCCCCAATCACTGGAGACATCTTGATGAAAAACCCGAAGATCCCTTTGCGCCGTGCCCTGCTCGGCGCCATCGCCGGCGCCTCGCTGCTGGCTGCCATGCCGGCCGCGATGGCGCAGGCCTGGCCCACCAAACCCGTGCGCATCGTCATCGGCGCGCCCGCCGGCGGCACCTCCGACGTCCTGGCGCGCATGCTGGCCGACGGCATGCAGAAGGCATGGGGCCAGCCGGTGATCGTCGACGCCAAGCCCGGCGGCGCCGGCACGATCGGCGTCAACGACTTGATGCAGTCGCCGGCCGACGGCCACACGTTGTACCTCGCGGTCAATGCGGCGGTTACCGAGATCCCGCACGTGATCAAGGTGCGCTACGACCCGTTCAAGGACCTGAAGCCGCTGGTCGATCTGGGCCAGTGTGGGCTCGTCTTCGTCGGCAACGCTTCGCTGCCGGCGAAGAACGTCGCCGAGGTGATCTCGTACGTCAAGGCTAACCCAGGCAAGGTCAGCTACGCGTCGTACAGCGCGGGCACGATCTCGCACACGATGGGGCTGGGGCTGAACAAGGCTGCCGGCATCGACATGACGCACGTGCCCTACAAAGGCTCGCCGCCGGCGCTGCAGGACGTGATGGGCGGCCATGTCGCGCTGATGTTCGACGGCCCGGCGACCGCGCTGCCGATGCTCAAGGGCGGCAGACTGAAGGCCTTCGCGGTCAGCGGCCCGAAGCGCAACCCGGCCCTGCCCAACGTGCCGACCTTCGCCGAGCAGGGCTACCCGATGATCGACGACGTGGCGATGATGATCCTGTGGATCAGGCCCGACGTGCCGGCCGACGTGCAGGCCAAGGTTCGCGACACGGCGCTGAAGGTGATGGCGCAGCCGGCCGCGAAGGCGAAGCTGCTGGAGTTCGGTTTCGACCAGGGCGGCGGCGCGACGCCGGAGGAACTGAGCAAGGCCCTGCGGAAGGCCTACGACAAGCAAGGCGCCACGCTGCGCGCCCTCGGCGTCAAGCCGCAGGACCTCGGAAGCTGAGGCAAGAACGCTGCGGCGCCAGCGCGCGGTCGTGTGCACCGACCTGGCGCTGCAGTGGCCGCTGAGACGCTGCCGCGATCGGTGGCGGTCGCAGCGCGCATGCACACCGATCGCTGGATGACGCCCGTCACGACCGACGGGCATGGAGAAGACTCTTGATGAACACCGCAACCAACTCCCGTACCGGCCGACTGAACGGCAAGGTTGCCCTGATCACCGGCGCCGGGCCGGGCCTGGGCGGCGTGATCGCCACGGCGATGGCGCATGAGGGCGCGCGCCTCGTGATCTGCGACATCAACCCCGAAGCGTTGAAGACCGTCGCGGCCCAGCTCGCAGAAATGGGCGCCGAGCACTTGGCCGTGTGCTGCGACGTGTCCGACAGCGCCGCGGTCGACGCGATGTTCGCGCAGGCCGTTCAGCGCTTCGGCACAGTGGACATTCTTGTCAATAACGCGGCGCGCCTGCCGAGCTCACCGGCAGAGACCGAGCGGCGAAACAAGCACTACGCTTATGCCACTACGTCGATACCACGCCAATCACTGGGCATTGTCTCGTCGTTGTCGGATGACGATTGGCTCAAGTGGTGGGGTGTCAACATGCACGGCGTGTTCTATTGCACCCGTGCGGCGCTGCGGCTGATGGAGCCACAGCGCTCGGGCAAGATCATCAACATTGCCTCGATCGCGGGCCTGAGCACAGGCAGCATGCACAGTCCGGGCTACTCGGCCACCAAGGCCGGCGTGATCAGCCTGACCAAGACCGCCGCCTACGATGTGGCGGGGGCCAACGTCTACGTCAACGCCATCGCCTGTGGCGGCGTGATGACACCGCCCTTCGAGGCCTACCTCGCCACGGCCACCGAGCAGCAGAAGAACAGCCTGTTCCAGATGATGCCGCTGGGCCGCCTCGGCACGCCGCAGGAATACGCTTCGCTCGCGATCTATTTGGCCTCGGACGAGCACTACCTGGTCGGCCAGGTCATCAGCCCGAACGGTGGAATGGTGATCTGATGAGCACGCCGATCCCGCTGATCGAACTGAGCGCTCTGCCCGAGGGCCGCGGGCGACGGGTCTGCAAAGTCGGGCTGGACCTGGCCGTGTTCAGGATCGGGGACGCGGTGTACGCCATCGACGACAGCTGCCCGCACGCGGGCGCCTCGCTGAGCAACGGCAAGCTGCAAGGCACGCGCGTCACCTGCCCGGCGCACGGACTGAAGTTCGACCTGGATGTCGTCTGCCAGCCGAGCGCGCCGACGCTTGAGGTCAAGAAGTACGCCGTGAACGTCGTGGACGGCATCGTGATGTTGGCGCCGGACGAGCGCTCGCCAAACGACTCTTCAGTTTCTGCTGGAAAGAAAACTTCTTGAACGGCCAAATGATGCGGCATTTCTTGGGGCATATCGGAGGTCGGCGTGGGACGCGATCCGGGCAGGCGAGCCTGGCTGATCGGCACCCTGTATCGTTCTTGCGTGCCTCGGACGCACGGCCGCCAGAGGTCGGCGGCAACCCGCCGAAGAATAAGGCATCGCCCCCTACGGCCGGTCCATGCAGCCGCGCCAGCTTTACATTTCTTCAAGCGCCGCTCATCGGCGAGTTGCGACTGGCGGCTACGATGTGATGTAAGCAAAAGAACATACCCCGCGCCCAGCTGCGCACCGCCCATCGTCGCCGATCATGTCCGATCCCCACGCCGTCCCGCCGCTGCCTCCCGCACCCTCGACGGCGCCGTCCCGGCGCCGCTGGCTCGGGCGCGTGCTGGCCCTGCTGCTGGTGCTGGCCCTGGCCGGCGGCGCCTGGTGGCTGGTGCAGCGCGCCAAGGCGCCCGCGGGTGGCTCGGCGCCGATGGGCCGCGGCGGCGGCGGGCCGCCTGGCGCGGGGGGCGCGGCCGGGATGGGCGCCGCCACGGTGGGCGCGGCGGTGGCGCGCCAGGGCGAGCTGCCCACGGTCATCGAGGCGCTGGGCACGGTGACGCCGGTGGCGTCGGTGCTGCTGCGCCCGCAGGTGTCGGGCGTGCTGACCGAGGTGCTGTTCACCGAGGGGCAGACGGTGCGGAAGGGCCAGTTGCTGGCGCGCATCGACCCGCGCCCGTTCGAGCAAGCGCTGGCGCAGGCCCAGGGCGCGCGCGCGCAGAACCAGGCGCAACTGACGGCCGCCCGCGTCACGCTGGGGCGCTACGAGACGCTGTGGCGTCAGGACTCCATCGCCCGCCAGGACGTGGACACGCAGGCCGCGCTGGTCAAGCAGCTCGAAGGCACGCTGCAGAGCAACCGCGCCGCCGAGGAGACGGCGCGCATCAACCTGGGCTTCTCGCGCATCACCGCGCCCATCGCCGGGCGCATCGGCCTGCGCGCGGTGGACCCCGGCAACATGGTCTCGGCCGGCGCCGCCACCGGCATCGCCACCATCACCCAGATGGCGCCCATCGACGTGAAGTTCGCCGTGCCGCAGGACCGCGTGCCCGAGGTGCTGGCGGCTCAGCGCGCTGCTGGCGGGCCGTCGCAAGATGGGGCGCTGCCGGTGTCCGCGCTGGACCGCGGGCGCGGCCAGGTGCTGGCGCGCGGGCAGTTCTCCACGCTGGACAACGTGATCGACACCACCACCGGCACGCTGCAGGCCAAGGCGCGCTTCGCCAACGCCGGCGGCGAGCTGTTTCCCAACCAGTTCGTCAACGTGCGCCTGCGGCTGGGCGCCACGCCCGGCGTGCTGGTGCCGGTGACAGCCGTGCGCACCGGCCCGCGGGGCGACTACGTGTACGTGGTGGACGCCGACCGCGTGGCGCGCATGCGGGCCGTCACGCGCGGCGGCGCCACGGTGGACGAGGTGCTGATCGCCACCGGCCTGCAGGCCGGCGAGACCGTGGTGACCGAGGGCGGCGACCGCGTGCGCGACGGCGGGCCCGTGCGGCTGGCGGGCGAAGCGCCGGCCGGCGCGCGGCCGCCGGGCGAGCGGGGCTCGGGCGCCGGCCGGGCGCGCGGGCCGCGCGGCGGCGCCAGCGGCCCGCGCGCCGCGGCCTCGGCCGGTTTTGAACGAAATACGCCATCAACCCGCACCGATACTACTCCAGCAGCTCCTGAAAACGCAGCATCCGGCGTCCGCCGCGCTGCCGACTGACGGCGCCCAGGGCCGCGCATGAACGTCTCGCGCCTGTTCATCCAGCGCCCGGTGGCCACCGGCCTGCTGATGCTCGCCATCGTGCTGGCGGGCCTGGTGGGGCTGCGCTTCCTGCCGCTGGCGGCGCTGCCGCAGGTGGACTACCCGACCATCCAGGTGCAGACGCTGTACCCCGGCGCCAGCCCCGACGTGATGAGCCGCACCGTCACCGCGCCGCTGGAGCGCCAGTTCGGCCAGATGGCGGGCCTCTCGCGCATGAGCAGCACCAGCGCGGCGGGCGTGTCCATCGTCACGCTGCAGTTCGCGCTGAGCGAGTCGATGGACTCGGCCGAGCAGCAGGTGCAGGCGGCCATCAACGCCGGCGGCTCGCTGCTGCCGGCCGACTTGCCGGCGCCGCCGGTATACGCCAAGGTCAACCCGGCCGACGCGCCCATCCTGACCCTGGCCATCACCTCCGACAGCCTGCCGCTGACCGAGGTGCAGAACCTGGTCAACACGCGGCTGGCGCGGAAGATCAGCCAGATCAGCGGCGTCGGCCTGGTGACCCTGGCCGGCGGGCAGCGCCCGGCCGTGCGCGTGCAGGGCAACCTGGACGCGCTGGCCGCCATGGGCCTGGGGCTGGACAGCGTGCGCACGGCCATCGCCGGCGCCAACGCCAGCGGCGCCAAGGGCAGCTTCGACGGCCCGCTGCGCGCCTACGCCATCAACAGCAACGACCAGTTGCTCACGGCCAGCGACTACCGCGAGCTGGTGGTGGCCTGGCGCGGCGGCGCGCCGGTGCGGCTGAAGGACGTGGCGCGCGTCATCGACGGCTCGGAGAACAGCCGCCTGGGCGCCTGGGCAGGCATCAAAAATAATAGCGATCCACGCAGTTCGGATCCGGGCAAGACGGGTGTTTCACCTGAAACCGCGCCCTTGGCTCCGGCCATCATCCTGAACGTGCAGCGCCAGCCCGGCGCCAACGTGATCGCCACCGCCGACGCGATCGCGCGCCAGTTGCCCGAGCTGCAGGCCGGCCTGCCCGAGAGCGTGCGCGTGCAGGTGCTGGCCGACCGCACGCAGGGCATCCGCGCCTCGGTGCGCCACGTGCAGATGGAGCTGCTGCTGGCCGTGGCCATGGTGGTGCTGGTGATCTTCCTGTTCCTGCACAGCCTGCGCGCCACGGTCATCGCCAGCATCGCGGTGCCGATCTCGCTGATCGGCTCGGCCGGCGTGATGTACCTGCTGGGCTATTCGCTCAACAACCTGAGCCTGATGGCGCTGACCATCGCCACCGGCTTCGTGGTGGACGACGCCATCGTCATGATCGAGAACATCTCGCGCCACCGCGAGCGCGGCGCGCCGCCGTTCGAGGCGGCGCTGCGCGGCGCGGGCGAGATCGGCTTCACCATCATCTCGCTCACCGTGTCGCTGATCGCGGTGCTGATCCCGCTGCTGTTCATGCAGGAGGTGATCGGGCGGCTGTTCCGCGAGTTCGCCGTCACGCTGGCCATCACCATCCTGATCTCGGCCGTGGTGTCGCTGACCCTGGTGCCGATGATGTCCGCCCGCTGGCTGGGGAACGTGCCTCCACGCTCCCCGGCTGCGCCTGGTGCGCTGCCCCCCGAGGGGGCTCCCGCCGCCTTCGGGCGGCCGGGCGGCGGCGGGGCTTTGGGCCATGCCACGCAGCGCGGTATCGGCGCCTGGGTGCAGCGCGGCATGGACCGCGTCGTCGCGCGCTACGACCGGAGCCTGACCTGGGTGCTGGCGCACGCCGGGCTCACGCTGCTGGTGGCCGTGGGCACGCTGGTGCTGACGGCGCTGATGTACTGGGCCAGCCCCAAGGGCCTGTTCCCGACGCAGAGCACCGGCCAGCTGCAGCTGCGCGTGCAGGCCCCCGCCGACGTGTCCTACGACCGCATGGCGGCGCTGCAGCAGGCGGCGGCGGGCGCGGTGCTGGCCGACGAGGCGGTGCGCTCGCTCAGCTCGGTCGTCGGCGTGGACGCGGCCAACAACACCATGCTCAGCAGCGGGCGGCTGGTGGTCAACCTGCGCCCGCTCGGCGTGCTGGACGACGGCCAGGCCGCGGTGATGCAGCGGCTGCGCGAGCGCGCCGAAGCCGCCGCGCCCGGCATCACGGTGCAGGCGCAGCCGACGCAGGACCTGACGGTGGACAGCGAGAGTGGCCCCACCGAATACCGCTTCGCCCTCGAAGGCGTGGACACCGCCCTGGTCAATCAGTGGGCGCGGCGCCTGGCCGAGCGCCTGCGCACGCTGCCCGAGCTGCGCACCGCCACCACCGACGCCGGCGCCCAGGGGCGCTCGGCCTTCGTGCAGGTGGACCGAGACAGCGCCGCGCGCCTGGGTCTGGCGGCCAGCGGCATCGACGACGCGCTGTACAACGCCTTCGGCCAGCGCATCGTCTCCACCATCTTCACCGAGACCAACCAGTACCACGTGATCCTGGAGGCCGGGCGCGACGAGGCGGCGTCGCTGCACGCGCTGATGAACCTGCCGCTGCGCACCAGCGGCGGCGGCGCGGTGCCGTTGTCGTCCATCGCCCGCATCGCCGAGCAGCCGGCGCCGCTGCAGGTCACGCGCGTGGCGCAGTACCCGGCCGCCACCGTGGGCTTCGACGTGGCGCCGGGCGTGTCGCTGGGCGCGGCCGTCGATGCCATCCGCGCGGCCGCGGCGGCCGAGGGGCTGCCGCCATCCGTCACGCTGCGCATGACCGGCACCGCCGGGGCCTACCTCGGCTCGCTGGGCAACCAGCTCTGGCTGATCCTGGCGGCCGTGGTGTGCGTGTACATCGTGCTGGGCGTGCTGTACGAGAGCTACGTGCACCCGCTCACCATCCTGTCCACGCTGCCCTCGGCCGGCGTGGGCGCGCTGCTGGCGCTGTGGGCCACCGGGCACGCGCTGGACATCGTGGGCATCATCGGCCTGATCCTGCTGATCGGCATCGTGAAGAAGAACGCGATCATGATGATCGACTTCGCGCTGGACGCCGAGCGGACGCAGGGCATGGCGCCGCGCGAGGCCATCCACCAAGCCGCGCTGCTGCGCTTCCGCCCGATCCTGATGACCACGCTGGCGGCGCTGGCGGCGGCGCTGCCGCTGATGCTCAGCTTCGGCGACGGGGCCGAGCTGCGCCGCCCGCTGGGCATCGCCATCTTCGGCGGGCTGGTGCTGAGCCAGTTGCTGACGCTGTTCACCACGCCGGTGGTGTACCTGGCCTTCGACCGCCTGGGCCGCGGGTTTTCGGGCAGGGGCGCCAGCCAGGCGGCGGAGGAGGGCGCGCGGTGAACCTGTCGCGCCCCTTCATCGAGCGGCCGATCGCCACCGCGCTGCTCACCCTGGGCCTGGCGCTGGCGGGCGTCGTGTCGTTCTTCCTGCTGCCGGTGGCGCGCCTGCCGGCGGTGGACTTCCCGGTCATCACCGTCAGCGCCAGCCTGGCCGGCGCCAGCCCGGCGGACATGGCGCGCTCGGTCGCCACGCCGCTGGAGCGCACCCTGGGCAGCATCGCCGGGGTCAACGAGATGACCTCGTTCAGCAGCACCGGCTCCACCCGCGTCACGCTGCAGTTCGACCTGGAGCGCGACATCGACAGCGCCGCGCGCGAGGTGCAGGCGGCCATCAACGCCGCGCGGGCCGACCTGCCCGCCACGCTGCGCAGCAACCCCACCTACCGCAAGCGCAACCCGGCCGCGCAGCCCTTCCTGACGCTGGCGCTGACTTCGGCCACGCGCACGCCGGGCCAGATCTACGACGCGGTGAGCAACGTCGTCAGCCAGCGCCTGCTGCAGGTGCCGGGCGTGGGCGACGTGGAGCTGGGCGGTGGCTCGCTGCCCGCCGTGCGGGTGGAGCTGAACCCCTTCGCGCTGCACGAGTTGGGCGTGTCCAGCGAGGACGTGCGCGCCGCCATCCAGGCCAACAACGCCAACCGGCCCAAGGGCACGGTCGAGGTCGGCGGCAGCACGGACGGCCGCGCGCTGCAGGTGCTGACGCCCGCGCCCGGCCTGCGCGCCGCGGACTACCAGGGCCTGGTCGTCGCCTCGCGCGGCGGCGCGCAGGTGCGCCTGTCCGACGTGGCGCGCGTCACCGACGGCGTGGAGGACACGCGCCGGCGCGGCATGTTCAACGGACAGCCGGCCATCATCGTCAACGTCACGCAGCAGCCCGGCGCCAACCTGATCGAGACCGCCGACGCCATCGACGCGCTGCTGCCCAGCCTGCGCGCCCAATTGCCGCGGGACATCGCGCTGGACGTGGCGATCGACCGCACCGGCAGCATCCGCGCCTCCGTGCGCGAGGTGGAACTGACGCTGGCCATCGCGGTGCTGCTGGTGGTGCTGGTGGTGGGGCTGTTCCTGCGCAACCTGCGCGCGGCCCTGATCCCGGCCGTGGCCACGGTGGTGTCGCTGCTGGGCACCTTCGCGGTGATGTACCTGCTGGGCTATTCGCTCAACAACCTGACGCTGATGGCGCTGACGGTGGCCACCGGCTTCGTGGTGGACGACGCCATCGTGGTGCTGGAGAACACCACGCGCCACCTGGAGCGCGGCGAGCCGCGCCGGCAGGCGGCGCTGCGCGGCGCGCGCGAGGTGGGCTTCACGGTGCTGACCATCAGCCTGTCGCTGGTGGCGGTGTTCATTCCGCTCCTGTTCCTGGGCGGGCAGGTGGGGCGCATGTTCCGCGAGTTCGCGATGACGCTGTCCATCGCCGTGATGATCTCGCTCGTCATCTCGCTCACCACCACGCCGATGATGTGCGCCGTGCTGCTGAAGGCGCATCGCCCCGGCCAGGAGCGGCGCGGCCTGGCGCAGCGCGGGCGCGGCGCCGTCGCCCGTGCCCTGGAGCGCGCCCAGGCCGGCCTGCAGCGCGGCTACGGCCACGCGCTCGACGGGTCGCTGGCCTCGCCGTGGACGGTGCTGGCGGTGCTGGCCGTGGTGGTGGCGCTCAACGTCTACCTGTTCGGCGCCATCGCCAAGGGCTTCTTCCCGGAGCAGGACAACGGCCAGCTGGTGGGCGGCCTGCGGGCGGACCAGAGCATCTCCTCCACCGCCATGGCCGACAAGCTGCAGCAGGCGGTGAACATCATCCGGGCCGACCCGGCCGTCGCCACGGTGGTGGGCTTCGCGGGCGGCGGTGGGGGCGGGGGTTTTTTGTCGGCCGTGCTCAAGCCCGCCGGCGAGCGCCGCGAGAGCACGCGCGAGGTCATCAACCGGCTGCGCGCGCCGCTGGGCGAGATGACCGGCCTGCGCGTGTTCCTCGGCCCGGCGCAGGAGCTGCGCATGGGCGGGCGCGGCAGCAACTCGACCTACCAGTTCACGCTCAAGGCCGACAACCAGGCCGACCTGAAGACCTGGGGCAAGCGCCTGTCCGACGCGCTCAAGCAGGATCCGCGCCTGACCGACGTGGACGACGACCAGAGCGACAACGCCGTGGAAACCGCCATCGTCGTGGACCGCGACCGCGCCGCCCAGCTCGGCGTCAGCACCAGCGCGCTGAACGGCGCGCTCTACAACGCCTTCGGCCAGCGTGGCGTGGCCACCATGTACGCCGACCTCAACCAGTATTCGGTGGTGATGGAGTGGGCGCCCGAATACGCCCAGTCGCCCCTGGTGCTGCGCGACCTGTACGTGCCGGCCGGCCGGGCGGGCGCCGCCGCCACCGCGCCGGGCGCGGCGGCATCCGACGCGCCGGCCGCCGCGGCCACGTCGGCCAATCCCGCGCTGCGCAGCGCCTCCACCGGCCAGCCGCTGTCGGGCAGCGCCAGCCGCATGGTGCCGCTGTCGGCCTTCGCCACCGTGCGCGAGCGTGCCGTGCCCTCGGCCGTCATGCACGACGGCGGCGAGCTGTCGTCGACCCTGTCGTTCGACCTGGCCGACGGCGTGTCGATCGAGGAGGGGCGCCGCGCCGTGCGCGAGGCCGAGGCCACCATCGGCCTGCCCAACAACGTGCGCGGCGTGTTCTCCGGCGCGGCCGCGGCGGCGCAGCAGCAGCAGGCGCAGCAGTGGCTGCTGGTGCTGGCCGCCATCGTCGTCATCTACATCGTGCTGGGCATCCTGTACGAGAGCCTGATCCACCCCGTGACCGTGCTCACCACCTTGCCCTCGGCCGGCTTCGGCGCGGTGGTCGCGCTGATGGCGATGCGCATGGACTTTTCCATCATGGCGCTGATCGGCGTGTTCCTGCTCATCGGCATCGTCAAGAAGAACGCCATCCTCATCATCGACTTCGCGCTCGACGCCGAGCGCTCGCGCGGGCTGACGGCGGTGCAGGCCGTGCGCGAGGCCTGCCTGCTGCGCTTTCGTCCCATCCTGATGACCACGCTGGCCGCCGGCCTGGGCGCGCTGCCGCTGGTCGTCGGCTTCGGCCAGGGCGCCGAGCTGCGCCAGCCCCTGGGCGTGACCATCGTCGGCGGCCTCATCGCCAGCCAGCTGCTCACCCTGCTGACCACGCCGGTGGTCTACGTGCTGCTCGACAGGCTGCGCCGCCGTCCGGCCGGAGAAGCGAAGCTGGCGCGCGGCATGAGCTGAAGGATGCTACTGAATGAATAGCTTTATGAGCAATATCCACGCGGGCTGGAGGCCAAAAAGGCTTGTAATCGCCGTCGCGGCGGCGGGCGTGCTGTCGGCCTGTTCGCTGGCCCCCGTGCAGCCGATGGAGCCGCTGGCCGTGCCCGCCGCGTGGAAGCATGCCGCCCCCGCCCCCGCCCCCGCGCCCGGCTGGGCCAGCGCCAGCCAGGCGCGCGCCTGGGACGCGGGGCAATGGTGGCGGCTCTTCGGCGACCCGGTGCTCGACGCGCTGGCCGCGCGCGTCGAGCTGTCCAACCAGGACCTGAAGCTCGCCGCCGCCAACGTGGCCCAGGCGCAGGCCCTGCTGCGCGAGCAGCAGGCCCAGCGCTGGCCCCAGGTGGGCGCGCAACTGGTCCAGCAGCGCAGCGGCGGCGACGACCGCGCCGCCACCGGATCGGCCAGCCTGTCCTTGGGCGCCAGTTGGGCGCCCGACCTGTGGGGCCGCATCCGGGACGCGGTGAGCGCGCAGTCGGCCAGCGTCCAGGCCAGCGAGGCCGACCTGGCCGGCGCCCGCCTGTCGGCCCAGGCCAGCCTGGCCGCGGCCTACCTGGCGCTGCGCGAGACGGACGCCGAGATCGCCCTCATGGACGAGATCATCACCGGCTACCAGCGCGCGGCCACCATCACGCAGAACCGCTACGACGTCGGCGTGGCGCCGCGCACCGACACCTTCCAGGCCCAGGCCACGCTGCGCGGCGCCCAGGCCACGCGCGTGGCGCTGCAGCGCAGCCGCGCCGCCTACGAGCACACCATCGCCCTGCTGGTGGGCGAGGCGCCGGCCACCTTCTCGCTGCCCGCGGCGCCCTGGGCCGGCGTGGCCCCGCAAGTGCCGGCCGAGGTGCCGTCGCTGCTGCTGCTGCGCCGCCCCGACGTGGCCGGCGCCGAGCGCGCCGTCAGCGCCGCCAACGCGCGCATCGGCGTGGCGCGCAGCGCGTACTTCCCAGACTTCAGCCTGAGCGCCAGCCTCGGCGCGGGCGCCGGCCACCTGGCCGACCTGGTGTCGGCGCCCAGCCTGCTGTGGTCGCTGGGCCTGGCGCTGGCGCAGACCGTCTTCGATGGCGGCGCGCGCGACGCCCGGGTGGATCAGGCCCTGGCCGCGCGCGACGCCGCCGTGGCGCGCTACCGCCAGGCCGGGCTGGCGGCGATGAAGGAGGTCGAGGACCAGCTCAGCGCCCTGGCCACCCTGGCCGAGCAGGCCGGGCACGCGCGCGCCAGCGCCGACGCGGCCGAGCGCATCGAGCAGCAGATGCTCAACCGCTACCAGGCCGGCCTGTCGGCCTACACCGAGGTCGTCACCGCCCAGGCCGGCGCCTTGAGCGCGCGGCGCGGGCTGCTGCAACTGCAGTTGCAGCGCCAGCAGGCGGCGGTGGCGCTGATCCAGGCGCTGGGCGGCGGCTGGCAGGCGCCGTGGCTCGAAACGCCGGCGCCGGGGGTGGCGCCGCCGCGCTGATCCGGCTCATTTCCTGCCGCCGGGCCGGCCCGAGGCGGACGAGCGTGCGGGTTTGCGGAAGTGCTCGCAGAGCAGCACGATCAGCGCCTCGGCGTAGCCCGGCAGCGCCTCGCCCTCGCGCACCAGCACGCGCCGCTCGCGCCACTTCCATTCGTCCGTCAGCTCGATGCGCGCCAGCTTCATCGTCGCCAGGTTGCGCCGCGCCGCGCTCTCGGGCACCACGCCGATGCCGACGCCGGCGCCGATCATGCGGCACATGGCGTCGAAGCTGGACAGCTGGATGCGCAGCTTGAGCGGGCGGCCGATGTCCTCGGTGATGCGGCTCAGGTAAGCCTGCAGCGTGCTGCCGGCGTGCATGCCGATGTAGTCGTGCTCCAGCGTGTCGGCGAAGGCGATCGTCCGCTGGCCGGCCAGCGGGTGCTGGCGCGACACCACCAGCACCAGCCGGTCGGTGGAGAAGTGCGTGGCGCGCAGGCCCGCCGCGTCCACGTCGCCGGCCACGATTCCCAGGTCGGCGCGGCCGTCGCGCACGCCGCGCGCGATCTCGGCGTTCGGCTTCTCCTGCAGGTCGATGTTGACGCACGGGTGCGCCGACAGGAAGGGCGGCAGCAGCTCGGGCAGGAAGTCCATCACCGCCGTGGTGTTGGCCTGCACGCGCAGGTGCCCGTGCAGGCCGCCGCCGTATTCCTGCAGCTCGGCGCGCAGTTGGGCGGTCTGGCGCAGCACGCCGCGCGCGTGGTGCAGGAAGGCCACCCCCGCCGGCGTCAGGCGCACGCCGCGCGCCTCGCGGTAGAGCAGGGGCACGCCGGCCTGCTCCTCCAGCGTCTTGACGCGCGCGCTGGCCGCCGCCAGCGACAGGAACTGGCGCGCGGCGGCGCGGGTGAGGGCGCCTTCCTCGGCGACGCGCACGAACAGGCGCAGGTCGGTCAGGTCGAATTGCATGGGCGCATTCTGAACCAGGCTTCGGTATTTCCGAAGGCTTGGTTCTGGATTCGCAGATTGTTCACACCGTCGAAGACGGAGATCATCGGGTTTCCGACGGCGCCACCTCATTTGCTTCGAGCCATGCCCGAAGCCGTTGCGCACCACGGCTTTTCCACGCATCCGGGGAGACAAATCACGTGTTCGCTGCTTCTTTCACGGCCATGTCGCGCCGCACGCTCTGCACGGGTGCACTGCTGACCGCTGGCCTGACGGCCATGCCCGGCGCCTTCGCGCAGGGCAACTATCCCAGCCGCCCGATCGTGATGATCGTTCCCCAGGCCGCGGGCGGCACCAACGACATCGTGGGCCGCGTGGTGAGCCAGAAGCTGGCCGACAAGCTGGGCGGCAGTGCCGTGGTGGACAACCGCCCCGGCGCGGGCGGCAACATCGGCACCCAGGCCGTGGCCAGGGCGCCCAAGGACGGCTACACGCTGCTCATGACGATCAGCAGCAGCCAGGCCATCAACCCGGCGCTCTACAAGGCGCCGGGGTTCGACCCCGTGGCCGACTTCCAGCCCGTCAGCCTGGTCGGCGCCGTGCCCAACGTGCTGCTGGCTCACCCCTCGTTTTCCGCCAGGACGGTGCCCGAGCTGCTGGCGCTGGCCAAATCCAGGCCGGGCGAGCTGCAGTACGCCTCGGCCGGCAACGGCACGCTCAACCACCTGCTGGGCGAGATGCTCAACCAGATGGCCGGCGTCGAGCTGCGGCACGTGCCTTACAAGGGCGTGGCCCCGGCGCTCAACGACGTGCTGGGCGGGCAGTTGCCGTTGCTGTTCGGCAGCCTGCCGTCCACGCTGTCGCACATCAAGGCGGACCGGCTGCGCGCGCTGGCCGTGAGCAGTGCCCAGCGCTCGCCCGTGCTGCCGGACGTGCCCGCCCTGGGCGAATTCGTGCCGGGCTACAGCGGCACGCTGTGGATCGGCCTGTTCGCGCCGGCGGGCGTGCCCAGGGACGTGATGGAGCGGCTGCGGGACGGCATGCGCCAGGCCATGGCCGACAAGGAGATGCGCGACAAGCTGGAGGCGCAGGGCGTGGAACTGGCCGGCACGCCCGACAAGCCCGTCATGGGCGCCGAGTTCGCCGCCATCCTGAAGCAGGACATCGCCAAGTGGGCGCGCATCGTGAAGGCCTCCGGCGCCACGATCAACTGAGGAACCAGACCATGACCGCCACCATCGACGCCGCCGCCCTGGCGCACCTGCAAAGCTGGCAGGGCAGGAGCGAAACCACGCCCGACACCCTCACCGCCGCGCCCGTGCGCGCCCTGTCGGCCACGCTGGACCGCGATGATCCGGCGCCCGTGCCCGGCACGGCGCTGCCGCCGCTGGGGCACTGGCTGTATTTTTTGCCGCACGCGCGCCAGAGCGAGATCGGGCCCGACGGGCACCCTAGGCGCGGCGGCTTCCTGCCGCCCGTGCCGCTGCCGCGCCGCATGTGGGCTGGCGGGCGGCTGCGCTGGGATGTGAAAAATCCTTTGCGGGTGGGTCAGGACGTGCGGCGCACCTCCACCATCCGGTCCGTCACGCACAAGGGTGGCCGTTCGGGCGAGCTGCTGTTCGTGCTGGTCGAGCACCGCTTTTCCAACGACCACGGCGTGGCGCTGACCGAGGAGCACGACATCGTCTACCGCGCCGCCGCCCAAGCAGGCGACCCGGCGCCGCCGCCGCAAAAGCCCCCAGCGCAAGCCGCGTGGTCGCGCACCATCGTGCCGGACGACGTGCTGCTGTTCCGCTACTCCGCGCTCACCTTCAACGGCCACCGCATCCACTACGACCGCCACTACGTCACCGAGGTCGAGGGCTACCCCGGCCTGATCGTGCACGGCCCGCTGATCGCCACGCTGCTCGTCGACCTGTCGCGGCGCAGCCTGCCCGGTGCGCGGGTGGCCGCTTTCGAGTTCAAGGCCGTGCGGCCCACGTTCGACCTGAACCCGTTCAGCGTGCACGGCCAGCCGTCCGCCGATGGCCGGACCGTGGCGCTGTGGGCGCAGGACCACGAGGGCTGGCTGACCATGCGGGCCACGGCCACGCTGGCCTGAGTTTGCTATTAAAAATCTAGCTTACTGCGCTTATTCCATAAAGGCCAGAGGCCAAAAAGGCTTGAGAAATGATCGAACACACCCAATCGAACAACTTCCCCGAAATCCGCGACGCCATCCGTGCGCTGTGCGCCGAGTTCCCCGATGAATATTTCCGCAAGATCGACGAGCAGCGAGGCTACCCCGAGGCCTTCGTCGATGCGCTGACCAAGGCCGGCTGGCTGGCCGCGCTGATCCCGCAGGAATGGGGCGGCTCGGGCCTGGGCCTGACCGAGGCCAGCGTCATCATGGAAGAGATCAACCGCTGCGGCGGCAACTCCGGCGCCTGCCACGGCCAGATGTACAACATGGGCACGCTGCTGCGCCACGGCTCGCGGGCGCAGAAGGACAAGTACCTGCCCCGGATCGCCAGCGGCGAATGGCGCCTGCAGTCGATGGGCGTGACCGAGCCCACCACCGGCACCGACACCACCAAGATCAAGACCAGCGCCGTGAAGAAGGACGGACGCTACGTGGTCAACGGCCAGAAGGTGTGGATCAGCCGCATCCAGCACAGCGACTTCATGATCCTGCTGGCCCGCACCACGCCGCTGGCCGAGGTGAAGAAAAAGAGCGAGGGCATGTCGATCTTCATGGTCGATCTGCGCGAGGCCGAGAAGAAGGGCATGACCGTGCGCCCCATCCTCAACATGGTCAACCACGAGACCAACGAGCTGTTCTTCGAGGACCTGGAGATCCCCGAGGAGAACCTGATCGGCGAGGAGGGCAAGGGCTTCAAGTACATCCTCGACGGCCTGAACGCCGAGCGCACGCTGATCGCGGCCGAATGCATCGGCGACGGCTACTGGTTCCTCGACCGCGTGACCAGCTACGTGAAGGACCGCAACGTGTTCGGCCGCCCCATCGGCCAGAACCAGGGCGTGCAGTTCCCCATCGCCGATGCCTTCATCGAGGTGGAGGCCGCCAATCTGATGCGCTGGAAGGCCTGCCAGCTGTTCGACGCGCGCCAGCCCATGGGCACGCAGGCCAACATGGCCAAGTACCTGGCCGCCAAGGCGAGCTGGGAGGCGGCCAACGCCTGCCTGCAGTTCCACGGCGGCTTCGGCTTCGCCTGCGAATACGACGTGGAGCGCAAGTTCCGCGAGACGCGCCTGTACCAGGTGGCGCCGATCTCCACCAACCTGGTCTATTCCTTCGTGGCCGAGCACGTGCTGGGCCTGCCGCGTTCGTTCTGAGGACCGCGCCATGACACGACCCCTGGACGGCATCACCGTCGTCTCGCTCGAACACGCGGTGGCCGCGCCGTTCTGCACGCGCCAGCTGGCCGACCTGGGCGCGCGCGTCATCAAGGTCGAGCGCCCCGGCGGCGGCGACTTCGCGCGCGGCTACGACCAGCGCGTGAAGGGCCAGTCCTCGCACTTCACCTGGATCAACCGCAGCAAGGAAAGCCTGGCGCTCGACGTCAAGCAGCCCCAGGCCAAGGCCGCGCTGCTGCAACTGCTGCAAACCGCCGACGTGTTGGTGCAGAACCTCGCGCCCGGCGCGGCGGCGCGCATGGGCCTGTCCCACGAAGCGCTCAAGGGCCACAACCCCAGGCTCATCGTCTGCGACATCAGCGGCTACGGCAGCGACGGCCCCTACCGCGACAAGAAGGCCTACGACCTGCTGATCCAGAGCGAGGCGGGCTTTCTCTCGATCACCGGCACGCCCGACACGCCCTCCAAGGCCGGCATCTCGGTCGCCGACATCGCCGCGGGCATGTACGCCTACACCAGCATCCTGTCGGCCCTGCTGCTGCGCGGCAAGACGGGCGAGGGCTGCCACATCGACGTCTCCATGCTCGAAGCCATGGGCGAATGGATGGGCTACCCCATGTACTACGCCTTCGACGGCGCGCCCCCGCCGCCGCGCACCGGCGCATCGCACGCCAGCATCTACCCTTACGGGCCGTTCCAGGCCGGCGACGGCGGCACGGTGATGCTGGGCCTGCAGAACGAGCGCGAGTGGAAGACCTTCTGCGACGCCGTGCTGCAACGCCCCGAAGTGGCGGGCGACGCGCGCTTCGACGCCAACGCCAAGCGCAACGCCAACCGGGTGGAGCTGCAGGCGCTGATCCTCGAAACCTTCGCCGCCCTGACCGCCGCGCAGGTCGTCGAACGGCTGGACGCCGCCGGCATCGCCAACGCGCGCGTCAACGACATGGCCGGCCTGTGGGCGCACCCGCAACTGCAGGCGCGGGGCCGCTGGCGCACCGTGGCCACGCCCGCGGGCGAGGTGCCCGCGCCGCTGCCGCCGGGCGTGAACAGCGCTTTCGAGTACCGCATGGAAGCCGTGCCCGCCGTGGGCCAGCACAACGCCGCCATCCTGGCCGAGCTGGGCTGGAGCGCCGAGCAGATCGACGCGCTGCAGGCACCCCAGGCTATCTAAAACCATAGCTGCCCGCGCTTGTCCCATAAGCCTTGGAGGCCAAAATGAAGCAAGAAACCCAAGTGAGCATCCACCCCCTCGCCCAGTTCGCCGCCCAGCTCCGGTGGAGCGACGTGCCGGCGCCCGTGCAGCGCCGTGCGGAAGACCTGTGGGTGGACTGGTTCGGCTCCGTGCTCGCGGGCTGCCAGGCGCGGCCCGTGGCCAGCATCGCGCGCTTCGCGCTGTCGCAGGGCCCGGCGCAGGGCCCCAGCGAGGTGATCGGCCGGGGCGCCAGCAGCTCGCCCATGATGGCCGCGCTGGCCAACGCCGCCGCCAGCCACGTGGCCGAGCAGGACGACGTGCACAACGGCTCGGTGTTCCACCCGGCCGCCGTGGTCTTCCCGCCCGCGCTGGCCGTGGCGCAGCAGATCGGCGCGAGCGGCGCGCAGCTCATGGCCGCCTGCGTGGCGGGCTACGAGGTGGGCATCCGCGTGGGCGAGTTTTTGGGCCGCAGCCACTACAAGGTCTTCCACACCACGGCCACGGCCGGCACGCTGGCGGCCACCGCCGCCGTGGGCCGCCTGCTGGAGCTGACGCCCGCGCAGATGCAGCACGCCTTCGGCTCGGCCGGCACGCAGTCGGCGGGGCTGTGGGAATTTCTGCGCACCGCCGCCGACAGCAAGCAACTGCACACGGCCCACGCCGCCGCCGCCGGGTTGATGGCCGCGTATCTGGCGAAGGACGGCTTCACCGGCGCGCAGGACATCTTCACCGGCCCGCGGGGCATGGCGGCCGGCATGTCCAGCGACGCCAACCCGGCCAGGCTCACCGAAGGGCTGGGCACGCGCTGGGCCACGGCCGAGACCAGCTTCAAATGGCATGCCTCGTGCCGCCACACGCACCCGGCGGCCGATGCGCTGCTGCAGGTCATGCGCGAGCACGGCGTGGGCACCGGCGACATCGCGCAGGTCACCTGCCACGTGCACCAGGGCGCCATCGACGTGCTGGGCCCCGTGGTCTCGCCCGCCACCGTGCACCAGAGCAAGTTCTCGATGGGAACGGTGCTCGCGCTGGCCGCGCGCCACGGCCACGCGGGGCTGACCGAGTTCGACCGCGACTACCTCGCGCCCGACACCGTGGCCCTGCGCGAGAAGGTGCGCATGGAGCTGGATGCCGAGGTGGATGCCGCCTACCCGCGGCGCTGGATCGGCAAGGTCACCGTGCGGACCTTTGACGGCCGCGCGCTGCAGGGCCGCGTCGATGATCCCAAGGGCGATCCCGGCAACACCCTCTCGCGCGACGAGATCACCGCCAAGGCCCTGCGCCTGGCCGAGTACGGCGCCGCCGTGCCCGCCAGCGAGGCCGAGGCCGCCGTGCAGCGGCTGTGGCAGGTGGCGCGGTGGCCGCGCGTGCAGCGGCTGGTCTGCATTCAACAACCCATGTTTACAACCCAAGGAGACAAACCATGAACGCAATCCACATCACCCGCCGCGCCGTGGCCTGCGCCTGCGCCGCGCTGGCCCTGGCCGGCAACGCCCTGGCCGCCAACTGGCCCGACAAGCCCATCACCCTGGTCGTGCCCTACAGCGCCGGCGGCCCCACCGACGTGGTGGCGCGCCTGCTGGCCGTGCCCATGGGCCAGTCGCTGGGGCAGACCGTGATCGTCGAGAACACCGTGGGCGCGGGCGGCACGCTGGCACCCGCGCGCGTGGCCCGCGCCAAGGCCGACGGCAACACCATTCTGATCCACCACATGGGCATGGCCACGGCCATGACGCTGTACAAGAAGCTGCCCTACGACTCGCTCAAGGACTTCGAGTACATCGGCCAGGTGCTCGACGTGCCCATGACGCTGTTGTCGCGCAAGGACTTCCCGGCCAACACCCTGCCCGAGCTGCTGGACTACGTGAAGAAGAACCCGGACAAGGTCACGCTGGCCAATGCCGGCACCGGCGCCGTCTCGCAGCTGTGCGGCATGGTGTTCGCGCAGCAGTCCGGCGCCAAGCTGATCACCGTGCCCTACAAGGGCACCGGCCCGGCGATGAACGACCTCATGGGCGGCCAGGTGGACCTGCTGTGCGACCAGACCACGTCGACGGTGCCGGTGATCCAGGACGGCAAGCGCGTCAAGGTCTTCGGCGTGACCACGCCGCAGCGCCTGGCGTCCATGCCCAGCCTGCCCACGCTGGACGAGCAGGGCCTCAAGGGCTTCGACGTGAAGGTGTGGCACGGCATGTACGCGCCCAAGGGCACGCCCAAGGACGTGATCGACAAACTCAACAAGGCGCTGAACGCGGCATTGAAGGACGAAATGGTGAAGAAGCGCATCGCCGAGCTGAGCGCCGACCTCGTCTCGCCCGACAAGGCCACGCCCGAAGGGCTGCGCAAGCACCTGGAGGCCGAGGTGGCGCGCTGGCGCACGGTCATCACCGCCGCCGGCGTGTCGGCCGAGTGAGCGCCCGTGGCCTGCCTGATCGACCGCCTGGACCACCTCGTCCTCACCACGGCCGACGAGGCGGCCTGCGTGCACTTCTATTGCACCGTGCTGGGCATGGCGCTGCAGACCTTCGGCGAGGGCCGCCAGGCTTTCGTCTGGAACGGCCAGAAGATCAACCTGCACCTGAAGGGGCGCGAGTTCGAGCCCAAGGCCCTGCACCCCACGCCGGGCGCGCTGGATCTGTGCTTCATCGCCGCCGTGCCGCTCGATCAGGTGGAGCGGCGCCTGGCCGAGCACGGCATCGCCATCGAATGCGGCCCGGTGCAGCGCACCGGCGCGCGCGGGCCGATCCGATCGCTCTACGTGCGCGACCCGGACCGCAACCTGATCGAGATTTCCGAGTACGCCTGATTTTTTCGGACCACCGCCATGACCGAACTCGTGCGCAACGCCTGCTCCTTCCTCTTCGTCCCGGCCAGCCGGCCCGAGCGGCTGGCCAAGGCGCTGGCCAGCGGGGCGGACATGGTCATCGCCGACTGGGAGGACGCCGTGGCTCCGGCCGACAAGCCGGCGGCGCGCCAGGCGCTGGAGCAGGCCGGCACGCACCTGTCGCCGGCGCAGCGCGCCCGCCTGCTGGTGCGCATCAACGCCTTCGGCACGCCCTGGTTCGACGACGACGTGGCCGCGCTGGCGCGCCTGGTGGCGCGGGGCGCGTGCGGCGCCGTGGTGTCCAAGGCCGAGGATCCCCAGGTGCTGGCGCGGGTGGCGTGCGCCGCCGGCCCGGCCTGCGCGCTGCTGCCGCTGGTGGAGTCGCTGGCCGGGCTGGACGCCGTGGACGCGCTGGCCCGCGCGCCGCAGGTGGCGCGGCTGGCCTTCGGGCACCTGGACTTCCAGGTGGACACGGGCCTGCGCTGCGGGCCGCGGGAGGACGAACTGCTGCCCGTGCGCACGGCCCTGGTGTTCGCCTCGCGCCGCGCCGGGCTGGCCGCGCCCGTGGATGGCGTGACCGTCGATACGCAGGAAATGCAGCACACCGCCGCCGACACCCAGCGGGCGCTGCGCCTGGGCTTTGGCGCCAAGCTGTGCATCCACCCCGCGCAGGTGGCCGCCGTGCATGGCGTCTTCGCGCCCGACGCGCAGAGCGTCGAGCGCGCGCGCGCCGTGCTGCGGGCCATGCAGGACGCGCAGGGCGGCGTGTGCGTGCTCGATGGCCGCATGGTCGATGCGCCGGTGCTGCGCCTGGCCGAGCAGACGCTGGCGCGCGATGCCTGGGCGCGGCAGCGAGGCGGGCGAGCGTTGGCCTGATGCCGCACGGCGCTGGCGCCGCGACGCGCTTGCGGGGCGCGCACGTGATCGACCAGCGCATCGACAATAAGATCATCCGGCCCAGCGCCCGCGACACCGGCCCCGAGGATCTGCGCTTCGTGCCCATCGGGGGCGCGGCTGAAGGCCTCTTTCGCCCCATGAACTTACGCTACGGAAAACGCCTGCCCGGCACCGCGCTGGACTACATCGACGCCCGCGCGGCCGTCGATGCGCTGCGCCCCGGCGCCTGGGACGCGCTGCCCTACACCGCGCGCGTGCATGCCGAGAACCTGGTGCGCCGCTGCGATCCCGCGATCCTCGACGAATGCCTGTGGCAGATCATCGAGCGCCGCCGCGACCGCGATTTCCCCTGGTTTCCGGTGCGCGTGGTCTGCCACGACATCCTCGGCCAGACCGCGCTGGTGGACCTGGCTGGCCTGCGCGATGCGATTGCGTCGGCCGGCGGCGACCCGGCGGCGGTGAACCCGGTCGTGCCGGTGCAGCTCATCGTGGACCATTCGCTGGCCGTGGAGTGCGGCGGCGATGACCCGGATGCCTTCGCCAAGAACCGCGCCATCGAGGACCGCCGCAACGAGGACCGCTTCCACTTCATCGAGTGGACGAAGAAGGCCTTCGCCAACATGCAGGTGATCCCCGCGGGCAACGGGATCATGCACCAGATCAACCTGGAAAAGATGTCGCCCGTGGTCTGCGTGCAGGATGGCCTGGCCTTCCCCGACACGTGCGTGGGCACCGACAGCCACACGCCGCACGTCGATGCGTTGGGCGTGATCGCCGTCGGCGTGGGTGGGCTGGAGGCCGAGAACGTGATGCTGGGCCGCGCGTCGTGGATGCGCCTGCCAACAACAGTGGGCGTGCGGCTCACCGGCAAGCGCCAGCCCGGCATCACCGCGACCGACATCGCGCTGGCGTTGACCGAGTTCCTGCGCCGCGAAAAGGTGGTGGGCGCCTACGTCGAATTCTTCGGCGAGGGCGCGGACAGCCTCTCGATCGGAGACAGGGCGACCATCTCGAACATGTGCCCCGAGTACGGCGCCACGGCCGCGCTGTTCTACATCGACCCGCAGACCATCGACTACCTCAGGCTGACCGACCGCAGCCCCGAACAGGTCAGGCTGGTGGAGACCTACGCCAAGGAAGCCGGTTTCTGGGCGAGCAGTCTGCAAACCGCGCAGTACGAGCGCGTGCTGGCGTTCGATCTTTCCCGCGTGGTGCGCAACATGGCCGGCCCGTCGAACCCGCACCGCCGCCTGCCCGTGTCGGCCCTGCAGGAGCGCGGCATCGCCGACGCGGCCAAGCTGGCCGCCGGCAAGGACGAAGAGGCTCAGGGCCTGATGCCCGATGGCGCCGTGATCATCGCCGCCATCACGAGCTGCACCAACACCAGCAACCCGCGCAACGTGATCGCCGCCGCGCTGCTGGCGCGCCATGCCAACCGGCTGGGCCTCGCGCGCAAGCCGTGGGTCAAGACCTCGCTGGCGCCCGGCTCGAGAGCGGTTGAGCTGTATCTGAAGGAAGCGGGCCTGCTGGGCGATCTGGAAAAGCTGGGCTTCGGCATCGTCGCCTTCGCCTGCACCACCTGCAACGGCATGAGCGGCGCGCTCGATCCGAAGATCCAGCAGGAGATCATCGACCGCGACCTCTACGCCACCGCCGTGCTCTCGGGCAACCGCAACTTCGACGGGCGCATCCACCCCCATGCCAGGCAGGCGTTCCTGGCCTCGCCGCCGCTGGTGGTGGCCTACGCCATCGCGGGCACGGTGCGCTTCGACATCGAGCAGGACGTGCTGGCCGTCGTCGATGGCCAGGACATCCGCCTGAAGGACATCTGGCCCAGCGACGAGGAAATCGACACCATCGTCGCCCGGGCCGTCAAGCCCGAGCAGTTCCGCGCCGTGTACGAACCCATGTTCGCCATTCGCCCGGCCAACGGCGAGCGCGTGAGCCCGCAGTACGACTGGCGCCCCCAGTCCACCTACATCCGCCGCCCGCCCTACTGGGACACGGAAGGCGTGGGCGCGCTGGCCGCCTTCCCGCGCACGCTGACTGGCATGCGCCCGCTGGCGCTGCTGCCCGACAACATCACGACCGACCACCTCTCGCCCTCCAACGCCATCCTGGCGGACAGCGCGGCCGGCGAGTACCTGGCCAGGATGGGCCTGCCCGAGGAGGACTTCAACTCCTACGCCACCCACCGCGGCGACCACCTGACGGCCTTGCGCGCGACGTTTGCCAACCCGCAGCTCGTCAACGAGATGGCGGGGCAAAAAGGCTCGCTGGCGCGCGTCGAGCCGGAGGGAAAGGTGATGCGCATGTGGGAGGCCATCGAGACCTACCTGAATCGCCGCCAGCCGCTGATCGTCGTCGCGGGCGCCGACTACGGCCAGGGCTCCAGCCGCGACTGGGCCGCCAAGGGCGTGCGCCTGGCCGGGGTGGAGACGGTGGTGGCCGAAGGCTTCGAGCGCATCCACCGCACCAACCTGATCGGCATGGGCGTGCTGCCGCTGGAGTTCAAGCCGGGCATCAACCGCCTCACGCTGGGCCTGGACGGCACCGAGACCTACGACGTGGCCGGCGAACGCACCCCACGTGCCGACCTCACGCTGGTCGTCCGGCGCCGGAACGGCGAGACCGTGCAGGTTCCCGTGACCTGCCGCCTGGACACGGCCGAGGAAGCCTCGATCTACGAGGCCGGCGGCGTGCTGCAGCGCTTCGCGCAGGATTTCCTGGCCAAATCGGCACCAAGCCAGCGTGGATAAATCGCCGGCAGCTATCAATATAGAAGCGAAAACCATGACGCACCTGATTTCTCCCCTCTCCCCTTGCGGGAGAGGGGTTGGGGGAGAGGGGTATGCACCCGCGCGAATTCACCAAAGCCTTGCGTCAGAACATGACCGACGCCGAGCAGCGGCTGTGGAAGCACCTGCGCGCCCATCGCCTGGACGGTCAGAAATTCCGTCGCCAGCAGCCGATCGGTCCCTACATCGTCGACTTCGTGCACTTCGGCGCGCGCCTGGTCGTCGAGGCGGATGGCGGCCAGCACGCCGACTCGCCGCACGATGCGGTGCGCGACGCCTGGCTGCGCCGCCAGGGCTTCACCGTGCTGCGCTTCTGGAACGACGACATCTTGCTGCGCACGAATGGCGTGCTGGAAGCCATCTGGGCCGCCTTGCCTGCGGCCGCCCCCTCTCCCCCGGCCCCTCTCCCGCAAGGGGAGAGGGGAGATAGACCATGACGCATCACCCGCAAATCAAGATCCCCGCCACCTACCTGCGCGGCGGCACCAGCAAGGGCGTGTTCTTCAAACGCGAAGACCTGCCCGAGGCTGCGCAGCAGCCCGGCGCCGTGCGCGACACCCTCCTGCTGCGCGTGCTGGGCAGCCCCGATCCGTATGGCAAGCAGATCGACGGGCTGGGCAACGCCTCTTCCAGCACCAGCAAGGCCGTGATCCTCGCGCGCAGCACGCGGCCAGGGCACGACGTGGACTACCTGTTCGGGCAGGTCTCCATCGACCAGCCCGTCGTGGACTGGAGCGGCAACTGCGGCAACCTCTCGGCCGCCGTCGGACCGTGCGCCATCCACATGGGCCTGATCGACCCCGCGCGGATGCCGCGAAACGGCAGCGCCACCGTGCGCATCTGGCAGGCCAACATCGGCAAGACCATCGTGGCCCATGTGCCGATCACCGACGGGCAGGTGCAGGAGACGGGCGACTTCGAGCTGGACGGCGTGACCTTTCCGGCCGCTGAGGTGCAGTTGGAGTTCCTCGATCCGGCCGACGCGGGCGAGGAGGGCGGGGCAATGTTCCCGACCGGCAATGTGGTGGATGACCTTCACGTTCCGGGCGTCGGCACGTTCCAGGCCACGCTGATCAACGCGGGCATCTCCACCATTTTTCTGAACGCCCAGGACCTGGGCTACACCGGTTGCGAGCTGCAAGGCGCGATCAACGGCGATCCGGCCGCGCTGGCACGCTTCGAGTCCATCCGCGCCCACGGCGCCGTGCGCATGGGCCTGATCCGCGACGCGGCCGAAGCCGCCGCGCGCCAGCACACGCCCAAGATCGCCTTCGTCGCGCCGCCGCGGGACTACGTGGCCTCCAGCGGCAAGGCCGTCCGCGCGGCCGACATCGACCTGCTGGTGCGCGCGCTGTCGATGGGCCAGCTGCACCACGCGATGATGGGCACGGCCGCGGTGGCCATCGGCACGGCGGCGGCCGTTCCCGGCACGCTGGTCAACCTGGCGGCGGGCGGTGGCGAGCGCCAGGCCGTGCGCTTCGGCCACCCCTCGGGTACCCTGCGCGTGGGCGCAGAGGCCCGGCTGGCTGATGGTCAGTGGCGGGTGACCAAGGCCCTGATGAGCCGCAGCGCGCGCATCCTCATGGAAGGCTGGGTGCGCGTGCCGGGCGAGGTGCTGGCGGCCTGACCTGTGGCACAGTGCCTGCTTGGCACCCCCTTACACCAACAGGAGACTTTCACCGATGAACACCGCCCGCCGTACCCTGCTCGCCTGCGCCGCCCTGGCCGCCCTGGTCCCCAGCCTGCCCGCGCATGCGCAGGAGGCCTGGCCCAGCAAGACCGTCAAGCTCATCGTGCCCTACGCGGCGGGCGGCTTCGCCGACACGCGCGCGCGCAAGATCGCCGATGCGCTGGGCAAGGTGCTGGGCCAGCCCGTCATCGTGGACAACCGCGGCGGCGCCGGCGGCGTCACCGGCACGGACCTGATCGCCAAGGCCGCCGACGGCCACACCTTCGGCTTCGGCTCCCCGGCCCCGCTGGTCACCAACCCCATGCTGATGAAGAAGATGCCCTACGACGCCCAGACGGCGTTCAAGCCCATCATCCTCATCGAGGAGGCGCCGCTGTTCCTCACCATCGCGCCGAACCAGAGCTTCAAGAACGTCAAGGAACTGGTGGACCATGCCCGCGCCAACCCGGGCAAGCTCACCTACGGCTCCTCGGGCGTGGGCGGCGCGCACCACTTGTCGGGCGAGCTGCTGGCCTTCGATACCGGCACCAAGATGGTCCACGTGCCCTACAAGGGCGGCTCGCTGGCGGCCACCGACCTGCTGGGCGGGCACCTGGCGTTCATGTTCGAGATGGGCTACGCGGCGCTGCCGTCCATCCAGGCCGGCAAGATCAAGGCGCTGGCCGTCTCCAGCAAGCAGCGCGTGAAGGTGCTGCCCGACGTGCCCACGCTTCAGGAAGCGGGCATCAAGGGTTTCGAGTCGTACAACTGGCTGGGCATGATCGCGCCCGCCAGCACGCCCGACGCCGTCATCGCGCGGCTCAACAGCGCCGTCAACGAGGCGCTCAAGCAGCCCGACATCCGCCAGATGATCGAAGGCACCGGCGGCATCGTCGCCGGTGGCACGCCCGAGGCGTATGGCCAGTTCATCAGCCAGGAGCGCGCCAAGTGGGCGCCGGTGATCAAGAAGGCCAACATCTCGCTGGACTGAAGCCGTGCCATGAACACCCGACAGCAACTCAAGGCCTTGGCCGAAGCCAGGCGCGGCGTCCTTGTGCCCGGCGCGTTCAACGCGCTCTCGGCCAAGGTCATCGAAGACCTGGGCTTCGAGGCGATCTATATCACCGGCGCGGGCGTCACCAACATGTGGTTCGGCATGCCGGACCAGGGCTTCATGGGCCTGGCCGAGATCGCCGACCACACGGCGCGCATCCGCGATGCCGTCGCGCTGCCGCTGATCGTCGATGCCGACACCGGCTTCGGCAACGCGCTGAACGTCCATCACACCGTGCGCACGCTGGAGCGCGCCGGCGCCGACTGCATCCAGCTCGAGGACCAGGTCGCGCCCAAACGCTGCGGTCATTTCTCGGGCAAGGAAGTGATCTCCACCGAAGAAGCGGTCAGCAAGATCAAGGCGGCCGTCGATGCGCGCCGCGACGCCGACCTGCTGATCATGGCCCGCACCGACGCCGCCGCCACGCACGGCTTCGAGGCCGCCGTCGAGCGCGCGCAGAAGTTCGCCGAGGCCGGCGCCGACATCCTCTTCGTCGAGGCCGTGACCACCGCCGAGGAGATCCGCGCGCTGCCCCGGCGCCTGCCCAAGCCCCAGTTGATGAACATGGTGATCGGTGGCCGCACGCCGATCTTCAACGCGACGGAGCTGGGCGAGCTGGGCTACGGCATCGTGCTGTACGCCAATGCCGCGCTGCAGGGCGCCGTGGCGGGCATGCAGAAAGCATTGACGGTGCTGCGCGATGAAAAGGAAGTGCAGGAAGCCAGCGGGCTGGTGGCGCCCTTCGCCGAGCGCCAGCGGCTGGTCGGCAAGCCCGAATGGGATGCGCTGGAGAAGCGCTACACCTGAGCCGGCGCCGGCTTCTTTGGCGCGTAGCTGCAGCAGCTTCAGCTCCACCACCAACGGCGTCCTGTCGGGCATGAGGCCCGTGGAAATCGGGCTTTGGTCAGCGTGGATATTACGTCTAAAGCTACTGATTGGATAGCATTTCCGTCGCCCCGGTGCCTCTATCGGGCGCGCTGGCGCCGCGCCCGCAGGCCCGCAGTTCCCACCAGCGCGCCCAGCAGCGCCAGCGCCAGGTGGCCCAGCGTGGGCACGGGGGCGGCCGGGCCGGGCGCAGGCTGCGGCCCCGGCGGCGGGGCGGCCACGCGGGTGAGGCGCACGTTGCGGTCGCCGGGCGTGCCGTAGCTGATGCGGTAGAAGATGCCGGGCGCGTTGCTGGCCTCGACGGTGGCGCCTTCGGGCAGGCCCGCGAAAGTGCCGTTGATGGTGGTGCCGGGGGCGGCGTAGTACAGGAACGCGCGCTCGGTGCCGATGGGGTCGGGCGCGGCGCCGGGGTCGTCCAGCACCAGGCGCAGCACGGCGCCGGCCAAGTGCGCGGTAGAGCCCGCCGCCATCTCGATGCCCCCAGCGTTGAAGCCGTTGGAATACACGCGGTATTCGAGCACCGCGCCGCTTTGCAGGTCGAGCGTGCCGGTCACCTGGCCGTCGCCCAGGTTGGTGGGGGGCAATTGGCCCGGCGGCACGTCGGACACCGCCAGGGTGCCGCCGGGCCGCACGGTGAGGGTGGAGAACTGGACCTGCCCCGGAAAAGTCACCGACAGCCGCCCGCCCTGATAGACGGTGAGCGGCACGGGCGTGCCAAAGCCGGTGCCGTTGACGAACACGCGCACCGCGTCGTCCGACCCGCCCTCGCCCACCGACGACGCGCCGCCCAGCCGCGTCAACGTGCCGATGAAGGACACAACGCTGCCGGGCGGGGCCGACTCGCGCACGGCCAGCACGCCGGTATCCCGGCCGTCGATCATCGTGTGGCCGGTGAACGGGGCGGTGACGTACAGGCTGTTGCTGAAGCGCAGCGCATAGCTGCCCACCATCGTGTAGCCGGGCCCGATGTCGATGTTGTAGAAGACCGGTACGGGGACGGCGAAGTTGTGTTCGTAGTCCGCCTTGTGGGCGGCGCCGGCGGGATAGACCAGATCGTCGCCGCCGGTGGGCGGGCCGTTGCCCGTGGCGCCGTCGCAGTCCCAGTTGGTGCCGGTGGCGCCCAGGTGGTCGGTGGCGCCCGTCCAGGTGCAGGTGCGGGCCTGTGCGGGCAGGGCGAGCGCGGCGGCGGTGGCGATGGCCAGCGCACTGGCGCGGCGAAGGGTGCGAGGGGATGCGGGCATGGGATGAACCTGGTGGCGTAGCGCGCGATTCTTCGCAAGCGGCGGCGGCCCGTCTGTGCCCACGGTGCCATTCGCTGTGCCCGGCGTGCTAAACGTGCGCCGGGCCGTCGGTCCATCCATCAGCGCGCGTCGGACGGCGTCATCCCCCAGCGGCGGCGAAACGCGCGGCTGAACGCGGAGATGTCGTCGAAGCCGCAGTCCAGCGCGATCTCCAGCACGCGGCGGTGGCGGTGCTGCGGGTCGGCCAGCAGGGCGCGGGCGTGCTCCATGCGCGCCTCGCGCAGAAAGTCGGAAAAGCTGGTGCCCTGGTGCGCGAACAGCCGCTGCACCTTGCGCGGGGTGAGGTGGTGCAGGCGTGCGACGTGGTGCAAGTCCAGCCCCGGCCAGTCGAGCCGGGCGCGGATGTCGCGCTGGATGAGCGCCAGGCGGGGCGCGATCTCCGCGTCGCGCCCGGGCGGCTGCGCGGCGGCCCAGGCGGGGGCGATGGCTCCGGCGATCAGCTCGCGCAGGTGGGCCGTGGCGCGCTGCAGGTCGGCGGGCGGCAAGGCGGCGGCGCTGCCCGCCACCAGCTCGGCATAGGCCAGCGCCAGGCTGGCGGCGGGCGCATCGCACGCGCCCGGCGGCAGCAGCAGAAAAGGCGCTTCTTCAAGCTGGGGCACAAGCTGCGCCAGGCCGGCGCGCGGCATCAGGATGCCGGTGGAGGTGGTGCTGCGGCCCGGCGGGGTGATGCTCTCGTGCGCGCGCGCCTTGGACGACAGCACCAGCCCGCCGGGCGGCACGGTGAATTCGCCATCGGGGCGGCGCACCAGCATGCCGTCGTCCACCCGGCACAGATAGACGTCGTCCAGGCCATCGCGCATCAGCGCGGGCGTGCGCAGGCCGCGCAGCGGCGTGTGCGTGGTGCGCCCGTACAGCATCTGGCCGCCCAGGCTGGTGACGGTGCTGGAGAACGCGAACGGCCGGGACGGGTCGGCCCGGCCGTGGCGCTGCAGGTCGAAGCCCATCAGCTCGCGGCTCATGTCCCGCAGCGCGGCGAACTTGTCGCGCCCGGGCAGATCGCGCGAGTCCAGGCGCTGGGTGGACGGCGGAGCGGCGAGCGGGTCGTTGCAGTCCATGGGGCCAGGCGATGCGGTGTGCGGATGCGCGCCAGTGTAGGACAGCGCTCCCGCGCCCCAAATCCGCGCGCTGCCCCAGCGCCTGGCCACGCCGCGGCTGACGGAAAGCGCTACACCTGACCCGGCGCCGGCGCCGGCGTCTTGGGCGTGAAGTCGCAGCAGCTGGCCACCGCGCATTCCCAGCAGCGCGGCTTGCGTGCCTGGCACACGTAGCGCCCGTGCAGGATCAGCCAGTGGTGCGCGTGCACCATGTAGCGCGCCGGCACGCGCTTCAGCAATTGCAGTTCCACCGCCAGCGGCGTCTTGCCGGGCGCCAGGCCGGTGCGGTTGCCGACGCGGAAGATGTGCGTATCGACCGCCATGGTCGGCTCGCCGAAGGCCACGTTCAGCACCACGTTGGCGGTCTTGCGGCCCACGCCGGGCAGCGCCTCCAGCGCTTCGCGCGTGCGCGGCACTTCGCCGCCGTGCCGCTCCAGCAGGATGCGGCAGGTCTGCATCAGGTTGCGGGCCTTGGTGCGGAACAGGCCGATGGTCCTGATGTACCCCTCCAGCCCGTCCAGCCCCAGGTCGATGATTTTTTGCGGGGTGTTGGCCACCGGGAACAGCCGGCGCGTGGCCTTGTTGACCCCCACGTCCGTGGCCTGGGCCGACAGCAGCACGGCGGTCAGCAGCTCGAACACGCTGGTGTATTGCAGCTCGCTGGCGGGCCGCGGGTTGGCGGCCTGCAGGGTGGCGAAGAAGCGCTCGATCTGGGCGGGGGTCATGCGGGCAGTTTAGCCAGCCTGAATTGGCGACAATGCGGGGCTTCTTTCGTGCCCTGATCCGATCCGCCCATGCCGCTGCCTTTCGCCCAACGCCTCGACAACGTCGAAACTTCCGCCATCCGCGAGCTGTTCAAGCTGCTGGGCAAGCCCGGCATCATCAGCTTCGCGGGCGGCTTTCCCGACAGCGCCATGTTCGACGTGGACGGCATCTCCGCCGCCGTCCAGCAGGCCCTGGCCAGCGAGCCCGGCGGCGCGCTGCAGTACGGCGCGACCGAGGGCTACCAGCCGCTGCGCGAGCAACTGGCGCAATTCATGGCGCACAAGGGCGCGCAGGGCGTGGCGCCTCATGACCTCATCGTCACCACCGGCAGCCAGCAGGCGCTGGACCTGCTGGGCAAGACCCTGGTCGATCCGGGCAGCAAGGCCATCGTCGAGGGGCCCACGTTCCTGGCCACCATCCAGTGCTTCCGCCTCTACGGCGCCGAGCTGGTCAGCGCGCCGGTCGACGGCGACGGCGTGAAGGTGGACGAGCTGGAGCGGCTGATCCAGACCCACCGGCCGAAGTTCGTCTACCTCATCCCCACTTTCGGCAACCCCAGCGGCGCCCTGCTGAGCCTGGCGCGCCGCCGGCGCGTGCTGGAGCTGGCGGTGCGGTACCAGACCCTGGTCATCGAGGACGACCCCTATGGCGACCTCTACTTCGACGCCCCGCCGCCGCCCAGCCTGCTGGCGCTGAGCCACGAGGTGCCCGGCAGCCGCGACTGGCTGGTGCACTGCGGATCTTTGAGCAAGGTGCTCTCGCCCGGCCTGCGCGTGGGCTGGATGGTGGCCCCGGCCGAGCTGCTGGCCAAGGCGACGATGTGCAAGCAGTTCTCCGACGCGCACACCAGCACCTTCGCCCAGGCCACCGCCGCGCAGTACCTGGCCGCCGGCCGCATGCCGGCCACGCTGGCGCGCGTGCGCCAGGTCTACGGACAGCGCGCCCGGACCATGGGCGACGCGCTGCGCGCCGAGCTGGGCGCGGCCATCGATTTCGTGCAGCCGCAGGGCGGCCTGTTCGTGTGGGCGCGGCTGACGGGCACCGGCGGCAAGCTGGCGGACGGCAACGAATTCGCTCGGCGCGCCATCGCGCAGGGCGTGGCCTTCGTGCCCGGCGCGCCGTTCTTCTGCGCCGATCCCGACCCCGGCACGTTGCGCCTGTCGTTCGCCACGGCCGACGAAGACCGGATCCGCGAGGGCGTCGGCCGGCTGGCGCGCGCGTTGGGCTGACGCCAGGGGCGGGCGCCAGATTTGGAGAGAAATAGGGCATCAGCCCGCATGGGTATTGCGCAAATAGCTATTAATTTCATAGTATCGATGCCACTGCACGCAGGGCTTGCCGATCTTGCAATCGCCGGCGGCGGCCTCAACTCAAGAGGCATGAAAACCCTGCACGCACCCACCCGCACCGCCACCGTGGTGGCGCGACTGCTGGAGCGGCTGGATGCCAGCCGTGTCCCGGTGGACGCCCACCAGTACCGCATCGTGGCCGAACGCCTGGCCGGCCTGATGCTGGACCCGGATGTCGATTGGCAGCCCCTGCTGGCGCAGAGCCCGGCCGCCGCCACCGTGTACGAGAACCTTCACTACGCCGAGGCCGGCCTGTGCCACGCGCCGCTGGACCAGGCCGTGGCGGCCGAGGTCGCCGCGCGCGAGGCCATCGAGGCCGCGCGGCGCAAGCCCGAGCCCGGCGCCGCCGCGCCGGACGCCGCGGCCATCTGAGAGGCGCGGCCGTGACCGAGCCCCTGCACCTTGTCTGTCCGCACTGCCAGGCCATCAACCGCGTCCAGCCCGTCCAGCTGGCCAGCCAGCCCGATTGCGGCAAGTGCCACCAGCCGCTGTTCACCGGCCGCCCGCTGGCGCTGGACGACGCGGCGCTGTTCGACCGCCACCTGCAGCGCTCGCGGTTGCCGCTGCTGGTCGACTTCTGGGCGCCCTGGTGCGGTCCCTGCCGCATGATGGCGCCGGCCTACGAGCAGGCCGCCGGGCAGCTCGAGCCGCGGTTCCGCGTCGCCAAGGTCAACACCGAGGCCGCGCCGGCGCTGGGCACGCGCTACAACATCCGCAGCATCCCGACGCTGGCGTTGTTCGTCGGCGGGCGCGAGGTGGCGCGGCAGGCCGGGGCCTTGAGCAGCCCGGCGCAGATCGCCCAGTGGGCGCGGGCGCACCTGCCGCGTTAGGCGCAGGCCGTCAGCCGCCGCGCTTGGCTGGCCGCACCTCGTCCACCAGCGCGCGGAACTCGTCGATGTCCTCGAAGCTGCGGTACACGCTGGCGAAGCGGATGTAAGCGACCTTGTCCAGTTTTTTAAGCTCGCGCATCACCAGCTCGCCCAGACGCGAGGAGGGCAGCTCGCGCGCGGCGGTGGCCAGCAGCTTTTCCTCGATGCGCTCGATGGCGGCGTCGATCTGCTCGGTGCTGACCGGGCGCTTGCGCAGCGCGAGCTGGAGCGAGGCCTCCAGCTTGGGCCGCGCATAGGGCACGCGCCGGCCGTCCTTCTTGACGATGGTGGGAAAGCTGACGTCCGGCCGCTCGTAGGTGGTGAAGCGCTTGCCGCAGTGCGCGCACTGGCGCCGGCGGCGAATGACGTCGCCCTCGTCGGACACGCGGCTGTCCACCACCTGCGTCTCGGTGTGGGCGCAGAAGGGGCAGCGCATCGGCTTTTACTAGTGTTTCAGGGCTATAGCCCGCATGGGAATTGCGCCGGAAGCTATTGAAAACATAGCGATCGGCGCTGCCCTCGCGCTCAGCCGTAGACCGGGAAGCGCCGCGTCAGCTCGGCCACCTTGGCGCGCACCGCCGCCAGGTTGGCCTCGTCGCGCGGGTTGTCCAGCACGTCGGCCACCAGGTGGGCGGTGGCGCGCGCCTCGTCCTCCTTGAAGCCGCGCGTGGTCATGGCAGGGGTGCCGACGCGCACGCCGCTGGTCACCATGGGCTTTTCGGGGTCGTTGGGGATGGCGTTCTTGTTGATGGTCATGTGGGCGCTGCCCAGCACGGCCTCGGCCTCTTTGCCGGTGATGCCCTTGGGGCGCAGGTCCACCAGCATCACGTGGCTTTGCGTGCCGCCGCTGACGATGCGCAGGCCGCGCTGGGTCAGCGTCTCGGCCACCACTTGGGCGTTCTTCTTGACCTGGGCGGCGTACTGCTTGAATTCGGGCTGCAGCGCCTCTTTGAAAGCCACCGCCTTGGCGGCGATGATGTGCATCAGCGGGCCGCCCTGCAGGCCGGGGAAGACGGCGGAGTTGATGGCCTTCTCGTGCTGCGCCTTCATCAGGATGAAGCCGGCGCGCGGGCCGCGCAGGCTCTTGTGGGTGGTGCTGGTCACCACGTCGGCGTGCGGCACCGGGTTGGGGTACACGCCGCCGGCGATCAGGCCGGCGTAGTGCGCCATGTCCACCATGAAGAT
>Ga0075163_10000598_pt1 | contig 46795 bp, 30 predicted proteins | sample JI1023141ADNA_FD_71478 | JGI IMG/M metagenome (GOLD analysis project Ga0075163, IMG submission 71478) | Wastewater effluent complex algal communities from Wisconsin, to seasonally profile nutrient transformation and Carbon sequestration -... | ecosystem: Engineered > WWTP > Effluent > Algae...
CGCGGCCGCGGGCACGCGCGAGGTCTCTTGCCAGCCGGAGATCGCCACCCAGCCGTCGCGGGCGTCGATCGCCACGATGACGCGGCCGGGGTGGGCGCGGCACAGCGCCTGGGCCGCGTCGGGGTCGCGGACGGCGAGCGTGCCGATCACCGCGTAGTCGGCCCCGGTGGCGAGCGCGGCCTCGACGGCGGCGCGGTCGCGCAGGCCGCCGCCGACCTCGACCTCGACGCCGAGCGCGTGGGCCTCGGCGACGAGCTCGCGGACCAGCTCGCTCTGGACCGGGTGTCCGGCGAAGGCGCCGTCGAGGTCGACGACGTGGAGGCGGGTGGCGCCGGCGCGGACGAACTCGCGCAGCTTGGTGCGGGGGTCGTCGGCGTAGACGGTGGCGCGCGCGGGGTCGCCCTCGGAGAGTCGGACGGCCTGGCCCTTGAGGAGGTCGATGGCGGGGATCGCCAGCATCGGCTGGAGGGGCAGCGCCCGCGTCGCCTCTCGCATCACCCGCGGCCCCCGAGGATGAAGCTGCGCAGGAAGCGGAGGCCCGACCACTGCGACTTCTCCGGGTGGAACTGGCAGCCGAACACGTGGCCGCGGCACACGGCGGCGGCGAACTCGACGCGGCCGTAGCGACACGTCCACATGACGTCGTCGGCCTGGGCCGCCTCGATGTAGTAGCTGTGCGTGAAGTAGAAGTGCTCGCCGGTCGGCTGGACGTCGTTCCAGCCGACGTGGGGGATCTTCAGCATGCGCGCGCCGGGCTGCTCGCCGGCGGGCATGTCGGCGGGGAAGCGCTTGACCTCGCCGCGGAACACTCCGAGGCCGGCGTGGCCGCCGTTCTCGTCGGAGTGGTCGAACAACATCTGCATGCCGAGGCAGATCCCCAGGAACGGGTCGCCGCGCTCGATGACCATGCGCAGGGCGTCGCCCATCGCCCCGTCGACGATCGCCTGGGTCGCCGGGCCGAACGAGCCCTGGCCCGGAAACACCACCGTGCGGGCCGTGGCGACCCGATCCGGGTCGCTCGTGATGTGGACCGAGGCGCCCACCTGGATGAGCGCGTGCTCGACGCTGTCCAGGTTCCCGAGTTGACTGTCCACCAGGATGACTTCGCGCGGCATCGGAGCGGGGGCCGTTTTACCACAGGTCCAGCCCCGGGATGGCCGGGTTTTTTCGCCGCTCGCCCCCCGGCTGCGCCGCCTTCCCCCCCTGGGGCCCGGTCGTCTCCATGGCGGGGGGCCCCTGGTGGTCCGCGGAGGGCCGGCGCGCGAGTTTTTCGGCTGTCAAGGCCGCCAGGACCGGCCCGCGCGGGCGGCCGGCGGCTTCGTGGGAAACCGCTTCGTGGTAAACCGGGGCGGCGTGAAGCGGGCATGTTCGAGGCTGGCGGTCGCGGTGCTGGGCGGGGTCCTGTGGGCCGGGGCGTGCGGCGGGGACGACACGGGGCCGCTGGCGATGCCCGCGGCGGTGGGTCGACCGGAGGGGGCGTCGCAGGGGCCGCGGGTCGCGGTGGTGGTCGCGGCCAGGGGCGGCGTGACGATCGTGCCGCGCGCGGGCGACAACTTCGTCGGCGAGACCGGCCGACAGCTCCTGCGCGACGACACGATCGTCGTCGGGGCCGGGGGCTTCGCGGTGATCGAGCTTTATAACCACCACCTCGTGCGGCTCAAGCCGAACGAGCGCTACGTGGTCGAGATGATCGCCGGCTTTCACGACCCGCCGGCGGGGAACGACCTCGAGGCCCGGTTCCTGAAGCTGCTCGGCGACGACGCGGACGACGACGAGCTGCGCGGCGCGATCGGTCGCGTCGCCGGCTGGAACACGCGCCTGACCGCGGCGGAGACGATCGCCCCGCTGCAGCAGCCGCCGTCCGAGCTCCGACAGGACGCCGAGCGCGGCGCTCCGGCCGACGACCCGCAGCCCGGCGGACTGGAGCTCGGGCGCCTCGACGTACCGACCGGCGACGGCGCCGGCGGAGCCGGCGAGGTGACGGGCACCGCGGCCGACCGGCCGAAGGTCGACCCCAAGTCGGACCCGAGGAAGACGACGCCGAGGGCCGAGGACCCGGGCGACCCCGCCAAGAACACGCGTCCGACCACGCCCCCCACCCCGACCACGCCCCCGGCGGAGCAGAAGAAGGCCGAGAACGAGAAGGCCAGCGACGACGGCGAGAAGGACGCCGAGGTCGGCTCGAGCAGCGCGGGTGACCTGCCGGATCTGGTCCGCTTCAAGCCCGCGAGCGGCGGCGCGGCCCAGACGGTCAGCCTGCCCAGGCCGCTCAAGGACGCCCGCAAGGCGCTGGCGCAGTGCGCGGGCGCGGGCGCGACGATCGTCGCGCAGGTCAAGGGCCACAAGCTCGTCGCGCTGACGGTCGGCGGTCAGCCGCGCTGCGAGGCGGGCCTGATCGGCCAGGCGGTCGGGCTCGACGACGGCGCGATCGAGCTGCGCGTGACGCCGTGAGCCCGGGCTGGCGGCGGCTCCGCTCGCCGGCCGTCGTCGCGGCGCTGCTGGCCTGCGTGTGCGCGGCGCTGTGCCTGCTGCACCGCACGGGCCGCGAGTTTCGCTTCATCGAGCGGCTCGAGCGCGCGACGCTCGACCTGCGCTTCCAGTGGCGCGGCCCGCTGCCGGCCGGCGACGCGGTCACGATCGTCGCGCTCGACGACCGCACCCTCGCCGAGGCGCCCGAGCTGGTCGAGCGCCGCGAGGGCGCCGCCGCGCTGATCCGCGCGCTCGCCGGCCTCGCCCCCGCCGCGATCGGCATCGACAGCTTTTACACCGACGAGGAGCGCCTGCTCTCGCCGCCGCTCGTCGCCGACATCGCCGGCTACCTGTCCCAAAGACCAGACGACGCCGCGCCCGCGAGCGCGCTGCTGCGGCGCGTGCAGCGCGAGACCGAGGGCGACGCGGCGCTGGTCCGGGCGCTCGCCGACGCCGGCAACGTGGTCCTGGCGATGCACCTCGCCGACGACCGCGCGCCGCTGCCCGCCGACCCGGCGCTCGAGCGCGGGCGCTACGGCCAGGAGGTGCTCGGCTCGCATCGACCGGGCGCGACGAGCTCGGGCGTGCTGTCGCTGGCGCGCTTCAACGCGGTCGCGCGGGCGCTCGGGGTCGTGACGGTCTACGAGGACGAGGACCACACGGTGCGCGAGATGTTGTTCGCGCGGCGCGTCGGCGAGGCGGTGTACATGCCGCTGGTGGTCCCGCTGCTGGCGCTGCAGCTCGGGGTGACGCCGGGCCAGACGGCGTACGTGGCGGACGCGCGGCGCGTCGAGATCGGCGGGCTGCGGGTGCCGTTGACCGCGCGCGACAGCCTGCTGCTCAACTTCCGCGGCCCGGCGGGGAGCTTCCGGCAGGTCTCGGCGGTCGACGTGCTCAAGGGCCGCGTCGACCCGGCGCTGCTGCGCGGCAAGATCGCGCTGATCGGCGTGACGTACTTCGGCCACGACACCACGCGCACCCCGTTCGGCGGCGGCGTGCCGGGCGTCGAGCTCCACGCGACCGCGATCGCGACCATCCTCGCGGGCGACGCGATCGTGCGCGCCTCGCCGCTCGGGGAGGCGCTGGTGTGCCTGCTGTCCGGCCTCGCCGTCGCGCTGCTGTTCGCCGCGCCGCTGCGCCTCGGCCCGGCCGTCCGCGTCGCCGGCCTCCTGCTCGTGCTCGTCGTCGACGTCGCCGCCGCCCACGCGCTGTTCGCCGCCTACAACCGCTGGCAGGGCCTGGTCTGGCCGCTGCTCGCGGTCGGCCTCGCCGGCGGCGCCGGGCTCGCGCTCGCCTACGTCGGCGAGGCGGTCCAGCGCGTCCGCCTGCGCCGCACCTTCGCCCACTACCTCGGCGCCGAGGTGCTCGAGGAGCTGCTCGCCGACCCGAGCCTGATGAACCTCGGCGGCGCGCGCCGCGAGCTGACCGTGCTGTTCTCCGACATCCGCGACTTCACCGGCCTCGCCGAGCGCCTCACGCCCGAGGAATTGGTCGCGCTGCTCAACGTCTACCTCACGCCGATGACCGAGGAGGTGCTGGTCCGCGGCGGCTACCTCGACAAGTACATCGGCGACGCCGTGATGGCCGTCTACGGCGCGCCGGTGCCCAAGCCCGACCACGCCGCGCGGGCGCTGGCGACCGCGGTGGCGATGAGCGCGGCGCTCGCGAAGTTGCAGCCGGTGCTGCGGGCGCGGGGCGTCGAGCTGCGCATCGGCGTCGGGGTCAACACCGGCGAGATGGTCGTCGGCAACATGGGCTCGCGCGAGCGCTTCGACTACACGGTCGTCGGCGACGCGGTCAACCTGGCCTCGCGGCTCGAGGGCCTGACCAAGGTGTACGGGGTGTTCTGCCTGGTCGGCCCGCAGACGCGCGCCGCGGCGCCGGCGGGCTACCGCTTCCGCGAGCTCGACCTCGTGCGCGTCAAGGGCAAGGCGCACCCCGTGGCGATCCACGAGCTGCTCGCCGGGCCCGAGCTCGAGGTCGCCGCCCACCGCGAGCCCGCCCGCTGGGACGCGATGCTCGCCGCGTTTCGCCGCGGCGCGTTGCACGAGGCGCGCGTGGAGCTGGACGCGTTCGTCGCCGCCAACCCCGACGACGGCGCGGCCCGCCTCTACGCCGAGCGACTCGCCGCGCTCGGCGACGCGGCCCCACCGGACTGGGACGGGGTGATGACCTTTCACAGCAAGTGAGCCGGGGTCCGCGGCCGCGCCGGCCAGGCGCTCGCTGCGAAGACGCGTGGCGTGCCGCCCCCAGGTCGAGTCTCGGTCGCGCGCTGCGTGCGTTCGGACCGGTGGTCCCGCGCCGTTCTGTGAGACAAAGTAAGCTGCGATGGACAGCGCCGGCTCCGCCGGAGAGGGACAGGTCGATGGCTGAGCGGACTCGAGGACGACGATCTCAGGGGCGCGGCGCGCTGATGGCAGCCGCGCTCGCCGTCGCGGCGGCCCTGCCCCACGCCGCCCAGGCGCAACCAGGTCCCGCGCAACCAGCCGCCGCGCAACCAGCCGCCGCGCAAGCGCAGCCAGCCTCCGCCCAGGTCGCCCCCGCGAAGTCCCCCGCCCCGGCCGCGAAGTCCCCCGCCCGCAGCCCGGTCGGCGCCGCCAGGGCGCTCGCGGCCCTCGCCCGCTTCGCCAACGGCCAGCTCGGCGACGCTGCGTACGACCGGCGCGTGGCCGCGGCGCTCGGTAAGCTCAACGGCGCGCGCGCGACCGCCAAGCGCATCGTCGCCGCCTACGAGGCGATGACCCCCGCCGACCGCGCCGTGGTGTTCCCCGGCGTCCCCGACCTCGACAAGATCACCATCAGCCCGTTCGACCGCGCCCGCTTCGACAGGTACCGCGCCGACACCCTGGCCGCCGCGCTCAAGAAGTCGCCGCCGCCCGCCAACCGCACCCAGCTCCCCCCCGACCCGGTCAACCCCGGCCTCAAGGCCCAGTACGAGCTCGTCTACCGCGGCATGAAGGTCACCCGCGGCGCCGACGCGGACGGCGTCGACGAGCCCGTGGTGTTCACCGCGATGTTCTCCTCGGGCACCGCGAGCGAGCCCTACCGCATGACCGCGCGCACCCTCCCGGAGACCGGCACGCTCGGCGTCGCCAACGGCGCGAGCTCGGGCGCCAGCGCCGGCGCCGTGTGGTCGAGCGCGAGCTGGCCGGCCGGCGTCAACACCGGCGTCGTGCTCCTGACCGCCGTGATCGAGGACAACGGCGACCTCGCCCAGCGCAAGCAGGACCTCGAGCTGCTGCTCGAGCTCGCCAAATCCGAGGCCAGCGAGGACGACAACCCCGACCGCATGTTCGTGCTCAAGCGCGAGCTCGAGGACGCGCTCGACCTGCTGCACCTCGCCAACCACCAGACCTGGGACTCGCGGGCGGTGCAGGTGCGCCTGCTGACCGCGGCGGAGTACGACCAGCTGTACTCACAGCCGGCGACGGCGGCCCCGTTCCCGCACAAGCTGGAGATGAACCACAACCCGCGCGGCGCCGACTACACGCTGTACTTCGACGTCCCCGCGCCGCAGGTCACCTACAAGACGGTGGTCGTGACGATCAAGCAGCTCGAGGCGCTCGGCCCGGGCCGCGACGGCGGCGAGAACCACCTCGCCGACTTCGGCATCGACGTCGCGATCAACGGCGCCACCCAGGCCAGCGCCTCGCGCATCTTCCTCGCCGACCAGAACTCGCTCAAGCCGGCGTGGCGGTTCGAGCGGCGCGTCGTCGCCGGCAGCAACGTCGGCGTCAAGCTCCACCTGTGGGACCTCGACCCCGCGCCCGGCTCGGGCTGCCTCGAGACCGCCGGCGTGTTCGGCGGCTCCTGCGTCGACAGCTGCGGCGGCCCCTCCGACCCGTGCCCGCCGGCCCGCCCGGAGTACGACATCAACCAGTGGGAGGACACGTCGATCGGCCTCGGCGTGATGTACTTCCGCGACGTCGGCGCGATCTTCGACCTCGGCAGCAACACCCTCAGCGGCGACATCAACGGCCCCGCCGGCACCTACACGCTGACCGGCTCTCCCGGCGCGCCCAACCAGGCCCGCATCGTCGTCGAGATCAAGCAGAAGTAGCGGTCACGGAGCGGCCGGCGGCGACTTCTGGACCGTCGGGTCCTTCTCCAGCTTGACGCTCGGGTCGCTGTCGAGGTGCAGCAGCATGTACGTGACGGCGACGACGAGGATCAGCACGACGCTGAGCACCTGAAACGGCACCGCGAGCATCCACAGCCCCTCGGCGCTGAAGATCTTGCGCCGCCGGATCTTCTTCGCCAATTTTTCATAGAAGTCGGGCGGCGCGACGACCTCCGGCAGGCCCTTCATCAGCTTGAGCATGCTCTGCAGGCCGTCGAGCTCCTCGCGCGCCTCGGGCGACTCGGCCAGCAGCTTCTCGACCTTCGCGGCCTCCTCGGGCGCGAGCTGCTTGTCGAGGTACGCGCTCATCAGGGCGTCGGCTTCGGTGGGGCTTTGCTCGGCCATGGCGCTCTTCACGAGGTTAGGGGTTTCACGGGCGCGCTGCACGTCGCTAGCGCATGAACGGGGACAGGCGCTCCTTGAGCGCGACGCGGGCGCGGTGCAGCCGCGACTTGAGGGTGCCTTCTTGCAGGCCGGTGATGCGGATGATGTCCTGATAGCTGAGCCCCTGCACGTCCCGCAGCACGATCAGCAGGCGGTGCTCCGGGTCGAGCGCGGCGAGCTCGCGCTGGATGATCGTCTCCATGCGCTGGCCCTCGACCGTCGCCTCCGGCCCCGGGACCTGGCTCTGGAACGTGACGATCGCGCCGCCCTCCGCCGCCGGCAGCTGCGCCTGCGGCGAGTCCTCGATCTCCACGCTGCGGTGGAAGTTGCGGCCCTTCAGGTACTTGATCCGGTTCTTGCAGGTGTTGCTGGCGATGCGATAAAGCCAGGTATAAAACCGCCCCTCGCCCCGGTAGCTCCCGATCGCCCGGTACACGATGATGAACACCTCCTGCGCGAGGTCCTCCGCCTCCTGGCGGTTCCCGATCATGCGCAGCATCAGCCCGAAGATCCGGTTCTGATAGGTCGTGACCAGCTCCTGGAACGCGCGCTCGTCGCCCTCCTTGAGCTTGCGGACCAGCCGACGGTCGCGACGGTCCTGCTCCGCCCGCTTCGCCGCCTCCTCGCGCTGCGCCGGCGTCAGGTTCGGGTCGTCGACCGGGGCCTGGGGCTCCGGCTCGTCCGGCTCGACCACCGTCGCGAGGTCGACGACGCGGGGCGTCGGCGGCGCGCTGGGGTCGGGGTCGGTCACGCGACTCACTTTCGTTTAGAACACCCCGGCCGCACAAGGTTCCTTTGTCACAGGCCGCGCCCGGGATCGCGCACACGGCCCGGACCCCGCGCCGGGTCGCGCAGGCCGCCGCCTCAGCCGTGCACCCCGGTGAGCCCGCGCCGGCGGTGGATCGCCCGCTCGAGGCTCCCGAACACCAGGCCGTCGACGAGCACCCCGAGCACCATCACCACGATCATCCACGCCAGCAGCCCCTCCGCGTCGCTGAGCTCGCGCGAGAACTGCAGCCGGACCCCGATCGACGGCGCGTGGCCGATGATGACGAGCAGCTCGCCCGCCATCAGGCTGCGCCACGCGAACGCCCAGCCCTGCTTGAGCCCGGTCAGGAACCCGGGCAGCGCCGCCGGCAGGATGATGTGCCGGTAGAGCCCGAGCCCGCGCGCCCCCATCACCCGACCGGCGCGGACCAGCAGCGGCGGCACCTGATCGAAGCTGTTGAGCAGCCCGGTCGCGATCGACGGCGCCGCGCCGAGCACGACGACCGCGAGGATCGCCGACTCGCTGAGCTGGAACAGGAGGATCGCCAGCGGGAACCACGCGACCGACGGCATCGTCTGCAGCCCCGTCAGCAGCGAGCCCGCCGCCGTCCGCAGCACCCGCACGCGCGCCATCACCAGCCCGATCGCCACCCCGGCCGCCAGCGCGATCGCGTAGCCGAGCACCGCGCGCTTCATCGTGATCGCCGCGGCGACCAGCACGTCGCCCGCCAGCAGGTCGGTCCACAGCCGCGACAGCACCGCGCCCGGACCCGGCAGCACGTAGTCCGGCCGCCACCCGCTCAGCACCACCAGCTCCCAGATCGCCAGCGCCAGCCCGACCGCCGCCAGCTTCGGCCACAGCCCCGCCCACAGCCCGGCGATCCGCGAGGCCTCCGGCGCCAGCTCCGGCGGCGAGTCCACCGGCCCCGGCGGCAGCGAACCACCGCCGCCTCCGCCGCCCCTGCGCCGCTCCGGGTCACCGACCGCGCGCAGCCGCGTCCGCACCTGGCTGTCCTCGGGGACAGGTGACCCGTCGCCGACCGCGTGCAGCCGCGCCCGCGCCTCGTCCGCGTGCAGGCGGGCCCGGCTGTCCTCGGGGACAGGTTCGTGGCCGCTGGATCCTTCGTCGCCGTCGATCGCGTGCAGGCGGGCCCGGGTCGCCGGCCCGCCCAGCGTGGTCTCAGGCATGGCGCGCGGCCTCGTGCAGGCGGTCGGTGATCTCCCGGGCGGTCCGCGCGACCTCGGGGGACTCGATCCGCCGCGGCCGCGGGATGTCGATCTCGTACTCGGCCAGCAGCCGGCCCGGACGGCTCGACAGCAGCACCACGCGGTCACCCAGGCGCACCGCCTCGCGCACGTTGTGGGTCACGAACACGACCGTCAGCCCGGTCTGCTGCCACAGCGCCTCGAGCTCGAGGTGCAGGTGGTCGCGCATCATCGCGTCGAGCGCCGCGAACGGCTCGTCCATCAGCAGCAGGTTGGCCCGCTGCGCCAGCGCCCGCGCCAGCGCGACCCGCTGCTTCATCCCGCCCGACAGCTCGTGCGGCCGCCGGCGCGCGAACTTCTCGAGGTGCACCATCGCCAGCAGCTCCGCGACCCGCTGCTTGCGCTCGCCTCGCGGCACGCCCTGCATCTGCAGCGGGAACGCGACGTTCTCCTCGACCGTCAGCCACGGGAACAGCGCCGACTCCTGGAACATCAGCGCCGGCCGCCCGCCCGCGACGTGGACCTGCCCCGCCGACGGCGTGTCGAGCCCGGCGACGAGGTTCAGCATCGTCGACTTCCCGCAGCCCGACGCCCCGACCACGCACACGAACTCGCCGGCGCGCACGCTCAGCGACATCGTGTCCAGGGCGATCACCGCGTCCTCACCCGCCCCGTGGCGCTTCGTCACCCCGTCCAGCCGCAGCGCGACCGGGCGCGGCGCAGGGGCCGGGACCGCAGAGAGGTGCTGGGAGGCATGGGGCAGGGCGACGCTCATGGCAGGTGCTCCGGGACAACCAAGGCGTACAGTATGATGGAATCACCGTCAATACGGCGAAACCGGGCTTTTCCCGGGAACGCCCCGCTGCGCCGGCAGAGATCCCCGTTCCGGCCGCCCCTGCCCCGCCCGGGGCCGCGACCGCGCGCCGCGATTCCACGCAACTGAAGGTTCTTTCCAGGACCGGCGAGCCCGACGCCCGGCGCGAGCCGGCTTGCGGCCGCGCCCGCCGCGTGATGTCCTGTCACCGTGCCCGCCGTGCCCGCCGCGCCCACGCCCCGCGCCCGCGCCCGCACGACCACCGCCATCGTCCTTCGCACGACCCTCGCCCTCGCGACCGCCTGCGGCCCCGGCCCCGCGGACACCGCCACCGACGCCTCGACGAGCACGACCGCGACGACCACCGGGCCCACCACCGGTTCGACCCCGACGACCGACGCGACCACCGGCGCCGACACGGCGTGCCTCGAGCGCGTCTACGAGCCGAAGTACGCGGGCGTCGACGACCCGGAGTGGGAGCTCGGCTGCGGCGCGCCGAAGCTGTGCCCGGGCGAGGGCCCGCTGCTGTTCCAGATCGAGGGCGAGCCCGCGGACCCGTCCGCCGTCGCGACCCCGGATCTACCGCGCGCCCGCTGCATGCTCGCCGCCCTGCGCGACCGCGAGGTCGGCCAGCTCGACTTCCTCGGCGACCTCGAGGGCGGCATCATCCTCGGCCTCTACTCGCTCGAGCTGCTCGGCGCGCAGGCCATCACCCGCGTCGAGCCCGGCCTCTGCGACCTCCTGTCGCCCTGCCTCACCCAGGAGCGCCTGCGCGCGCTGCAGGAGCCGGCCTTCTTCGCCGCCTGCGTCGACGGCGACGCCCGCGACCTGTGGCTGTGCCTGATCGACGCCGTCCTGCCCGACCCCGCCTGCGCCCCCGGCCCGCTCGCGTGCCCCTGAGCGCCTCAGCGCGCGTACACGATCACGTTGTGGACCAGCGTCGGCGTGCGCCCGGGATTCTCATAGCTGTGCGCGACGTCGGCGATGAAGCAGGCCGCGTCGCCGGCCGAGAGGTCGTGGACCTCGTCGCCGACGCGCAGCCGCAGCGTCCCGACCAGCACCGTCAGGCTCTCGGCGGTCCCGGCCGCGTGCGCGTCGGAGGCGTGGACGGTGTGCGGCGCGAGCCGCAGCTCGTAGACCTCGACGCCGGTGAGCACGCCCGCGGGCGTCAGCGGCCGACTTTCGAAGTGTCCGTCGGCCGACTTGAGCACGCGCTGGTCGGGCCGCCGCAGCACGCTGACGCGCTCGGCGTTGTCCTCCCCGAGCAGCGCCGAGAACGGCACCTCGAGCCCCGCCGCGATCTTCCACAAAATCGCGATCGTCGGGTTGGTCTTCGCGGTCTCGACCTGCGACAGGCTCGCCCGCGACACCCCCGAGCGCCGCGCCATGTCGTCCAGCGAGTACCCCCGCGCCTTGCGCAGCGCGCGGATGTTGTCCGCCATCCGCCGCGTCAGCTCGGCCGCCCCGATGTCCCCCGCCAGCTCCGCCGCGGCCTCCAGCGCCTCCTCCTCGCCCTCCCCGGGCTCGTCCACCACGGACCCCGCAGCAGACCCTGCCCCGGAAGGAGCTGCGGCGGACCTGGTCGGACGGTTGCCCTTCGGCGTGCGAGCTGCCATAAGCGCTTCCTCTCTTGTATGCCATTCCTCCACGGGAATAAACCCCTTCAGCGGCGGCCAGGCGCGTGACGGAGCTGGTCCTGCTGCGCCACGGCGAGACCGTCGGGCAGTCCTCGATCCGCCTCTACGGCGCCACGGACATCGCGCTGAGCCCGGTCGGCGAGCAGCAGGTCGCCCGCGCCGCCGCGGCCCTGGCCCCGCGCCGCTTCACCCGCGTGCTCACCTCGCCGCTCCAGCGCGCCCGCAGATCCGCCGAGATCGTCCGAGCCGCCCTCGACCCTGCCCCCCCGCTCGAGCTCGTCGCCGACTTCCGCGAGATCGACTTCGGCGCCTGGGAGGGCTGGACCTACGCCGAGGCCGAGGCCCGCGACCCCGACGGCTACCGCCGCTGGCACCACGAGGGCACCGCCTTCACCTACCCCGGCGGCGAGTCCCGGGCCGACTTCCACGCCCGCGTCGCCGCGGCCGCCCGCGCCCTCGCGCCCGGCGACCTCGTCGTCGTCCACAAGGGCGTCATCCGCACCCTCCTCGCCGCCCTCACCGCGCAGACCCCGGCCGACCTCGCCGCCCTCCCGATCGCCCTCGGCAGCATCCACCGCCTGCGCCGCGCCGCCACCGACTGGCAGATCGTCGCCACCGGCGAGACCGCCCACCTCGGCGACCTCGACCTCGGCGGCTGAGGTGTACGGGCGCCCCTGGCTGCGATGCGGGGCGGGGCTCGGACGTCTGGGTCGGTGCTCCTGGCTGCGATGCGGGGCTCGGATATACGGGCCGGTGCTCCTGGCTGCGATGCGGGGGCGGGGCTCGGATATACGGGCCGGAGGACGGGGGCCGCGAAGATGGGTCCCGCGCGACGGCGGTGCCTCCCCATCGACCGTGCTCGGCAGCGCCAATCAGCTGGCTGTTGTCGCGTGGGACTCGGAGGTTATCGCGATGTGTGTGGCACAGCGCTGCCTGTGCGCGCTCGACAGGGACCCCCCCGCCTGCGTCCCATTTCAGCAGCCCTCGTCCTCCGTGCGAACATCACCTGCGCCCCGCTCGAGCGACCGGCACCATCGGCCACCGGCGTTTTGAGCGGACTCTTCGTCCATGCGAACATTATCTGCGCCCCGCTCGAGCGACCGGGTGCGAGATCGTCAGAGGACGCGGCGCGGGGGGATGCGGCGGCGAGAGAGAGGTGTGCTCGCAGCATGCTGTTCCGCGACGAGAACGAGGCGAGCGCCGGGTCGGGGGATCCGCTGGCGCGGTTCATGGCGCTCGGGGCGAATCGCAAGTGGCATCAGGACAACGTGCCGCGGCGGCTGGCTGCCGTGGCCGGTCGAGAAGGTTGTCGCGGCGGTGCTCGAGTTCCGCGATCGCATGCGCGAGGCGGTGCCCTGGCTGTTCAAGGCCGAGGCGCTGAGCCCGGCGCTGATCCGCCCGGCCGGGCAGGGCTGGCCTCGCTGGCCTCGCCGGCCGACGCGAGCTGCTGCTCGACATGCAGGCCGTAATCAACCAGCGAGATGCGGCGGCGACCTGAGCGAGCCGGTCGCTCGAGCGGGGCGCAGGTGATGTTCGCACGGAGGACGAGGGCCGCTGAAATGGGACGCAGGCGGGGGGGTCCCCGTCGAGCGCGCACAGGCAGCGCTGTGCCCCACACATCGCGATGACCTCCGAGTCCCACGCGACCACACCCAGCTGATTGGCGCTGCCGAGCACGGTCGATGGGGAGGCACCGCCGTCGCGCGGGACCCATCTTCGCGGCCCCCGTCCTCCGGCCCATCTCTCCACGCCCCGCCCCGCATCGCAGCCAGGAGCGCGCCGCACCCGATCCTCATCGTTCGAACACACGACTCGACATTCCCCGATATACCCCCTCGATCGCCCCCGTCCGCCGGCACGACAAAGAGCGCCGGGCGAACGCGGGCGCCAGTCCGGCCGCGCGCGAAGCCGACATCGCAAATATATCGCCCTCTGCACAATCCGCGCACATGCTCGCGCGAATTCAGGCGATGACAGCGAATACGAACGCGAATACCATCACCACGAATGCGTGCGCACCAGCCCCGGCAGCCGCTGACAAAGCCGCCGGCGGAGGCCTCGACCACCGGCCTCGCGCGCCCGGCCGCCCCCTCGGGGGACAGGTCCTTCGCCGTGCCGCCGGCCCGCAGCGAGCCGGCCCGCAGCGTCGCGCCCCCGCCCGCTGCGCCGGCCCCCGCGGGCGACCTCGGGCAGCCTGACGCCGAGGCCGAGCCGGCGCCCGATCTCGACCCCGCGCCCGGCGGCGTGCGGCTCGCGGCCCCCCCACCGACCGCCAGCCTGCCCCGCGATTCGCCGACCCCGGCGCGCGTCGTGCAAAGGCAGGCGAGCGCCGCGGAGTCCGAGCCCGGGCGCTTCCGTGCGCGGCCCGGGCCGGGCGTCCTCGACCGCATCACCGCGGCGCGCCTCGACGGCGTTCAGAAGCGCGAACTACCCACATTCACGGCGAGCCCGGATCTCACGACGAGCGCCGTGCACAGCGCCGCCGCGGCCGGGCTCACCGGCGCGGGCGGGCGTCTCCCGCACCTCGAGCAGATCCAGCGGTCCTTCGAGCATCACGACGTGCGCGGCGTCCGGGCCCACACCGACGCGGCCGCGAGCGCCGCCTGCGAGGCCATCGGCGCCAGCGCCTTCGCCTGCGGAAACGACGTCGCCCTCGCCGACACCTCGGTGCACACCGCCGCCCACGAGGCCGCCCACACCGTGCAACAGCGGCGCGGCGTGCACTTGAAGGGCGGCGTCGGGGAGGCCGGCGACGTCCACGAGCGCCACGCCGACGCCGTCGCGGACGCCGTCGTCGCCGGTCGCTCCGCCGCCGCGCTGCTCGACGCCATGCCTTCGGCCACGGGCTCGCCGACCGCGGCGCTCCAGCGCAAGGAGGACCCCGCCGCGCCGAAGCTCGACATGGCCCAGGAGGTCGGCGCCGTCCGGCGCACGCACGACGCGGAGATCAAGCAGATCATCGCATTGCTGCGCGGCAAGACCTACGACGAGGACCTCCACCAGGTCCTGCGCATCTGCAGCCACTGGGACTCGACCACGATCACCGCGGTCTGGCAGACCCCCGAGCTGCGCGGCGAATGGTACGAGGACGTCGTCGATAACCTCTCGGTCTCGCACTTCAAGCAGCACCCGCGCGAGATCCTCGCGTTCTGCCAGGCCCTGGGCGAGTCGGCCCGGGTCGAGCACGCCTGCAAGGCGGCCGACGACTGCGACGCCAGCGAGGCCCTGGTGGCGCTGTGGATGCTGCAGGGCGTCGGCCCGGCCGGCCTGGCGATCTTCAAGGCCTACGACAAGGGCGACGCCTACGAGGACATGAACGAGGAGAAGGAGGTCCTCGCGTGGGCCCGGCCGCTCCTCGCCTCGTTCGGCGACGTCGCGCTCGAGCGGCAGCTCCGCAACGAGGAGCTCGCGCGCCGCGGCGAGGCCGTCGCCGAGCAGCAGGCGGCCAAGCTCGCCGGCTTCGAGGACGACTACAACAAGATCGTCCGGCGCCTCAAGGGCGTGACCTACGACGAGGACGCGCGCGAGGTCCTCCGCATCTTCGGCCAGATCGCGGCGCGGGCGGGCGACGCGGGGCTCGGCGCGATGGTCCGCCGGCTCGAGCCCGAGGGCTGGATGGCGGACTTCGTCGAGAACATCCCGCAGGACTTCGCCTACGACCGGGCCAACGTCGGGCTGTTCATGCGGGTGCTCGCCCACCGCCCGCCCGAGACCGCGATCCAGCACGCGCTCAAGCTGATCAGCTACGGCCTGTTCGACTGGGCGGTGACCGACGCCGAGGCGGCGCTCGCCTATCACCTCATCCGCGCGCTGCCGCCGTCGGCCCAGCAGGTGTTTCGCGCGCGCGACCGCAACAAGTGGTTCGCGCGCCTCGAGGCCAACCTCGAGGAGTCCGTGCTCAGGGGCGAGAAGGGCGACACCGCCGGCGGCTACGGCCTGCTCGACGGCCGGCGCGCCGACCCGGCCGCCCCGGCCAGGAAGCGCGCCGACGAGAAGGACGCGCTGCTCGTCGCCGGCCAGACCACGCAGTTCGACGCGGTCAAGGCGGCGATGCGAGCGATCCACGACGGCGACTCGGCCCTCGCCGCGCTCACGCAGCTGTACGCCGTCGACCAGGGCAAGGACATCAGCGCCGCGTTCGCCCGGACCCTCGACGCGCAGGGCCTCGTCGACCCGATGTTCAGCTTCCTCGGCGACCAGGCGTTCGTCGGCGACGCCGCGCCGAAGGCCGCCGCCGTGCTCGCGGCGATCTCACCGGAGCAGGACATCGTCGCCCGCCAGAAGGCGGAGAGGCGGCGCGACACCGAGATCGTCAAGGCCGACGCGGCCCGCCTCGAGGTGCTGGCGAAGGGCATCGCCGCCACGAACTCGGCGGGCGCCCCCGCGCTCCTGAAAGCCCTCGCTAACCAGCCCGACGAGGTGGTGCGAGCATTCACGCGGCACCTCGACCGCCGCGGCCTCGTCGTCGAGCTGCTCGCCAGGCTCGGCCAGGCGCGCTGGGACCGCGGCAACCTGGCGCTCACGCTGCGCGTCCTGGGCCACCGCGACCCGGTCTACAACGTCATCTATGCCCGCGAGATCTTGACGCGCCTGTTCGGCATCGGCGGCATCGAGGCGCACATGGCCTACGACGTCGTCAAGGCCCTCCCGGCCGACGTGCGCAAGGAGCTCGCCGCCCTCGAGCCCGAGTGGCTCAAGGCCATCGACGACAACCTCTCGGTCGAGCTGCGCGAGTCCACCGACTTCGGCTTCTACAGGGGCGACCGCTCCGGCGACCAGACCGCCCTCCTGCTCAAGCTGCTCGACCCCGGCCTGTGGTCCCCGCAGAGCTTCGGCCACCTCCGCCTCGTCATCCTCATGCTCGCGCAGGCCGGCCCCGACGCGCTGCGCAAGGCCGAGAAGCAGGTCGTCGCGCACTGGGCCGACCTCGAGGCCGCCGACGCGGCCGAGCGCGCCGACGCGAAGGCCCCCGCCCCGCCCCGCGAGCGCCTCGCCTTCCTCGCGACCCTCGGCTTCAGCGAGCGCGGCTTCGACCCCAAGCAGGTCACCGACAAGACGTGGGGCAAGAGCTACATCGTCCAGGGCGTCGACCTGCTCGGCAAGACCGAGTCGGGCGGCGCCGGGCTGCTCGGCTACGTGCTCGGCTTCCGCGACTCGGCGAAGGTCCGGGGCCTGCGCACCGACGAGCTGCAGGACGTGTTCGGCGGCCACATCGCGGGCATCCGCTTCGGGAAGTCGGGCAACGCCGAGGACGCGCCCGACAAGCAGGACGCCGGCGAGCTCGACTTCGAGGTCGACGAGGAGCGCGGCCTGCTGCGCCTCGACGCGGCGACGCTGCCGATCGCGGCGCTGAGCATCCTGTCCGGCTCGACCGTGATCAAGGCCGGCGCCGGCACGATCGACAAGCTCCACATCTACGCCAAGTACGCCACCGACGTCGACGCCACGACGAAGATCGAGCTCGTGCTCGGCAGCCTCGTCATCAATGACCTGCGCGTCGTCACCGAGGAGCGGCAGTACGGCGTCGCCTCGCTGGTCGCGAAGGACTTCGCGCTCGAGGGCAACCGCGACGGCGCGCCGAAGGTCGACGCCGGCGACAACTGGGTCGTCGACGCCGCCAAGTGGACCGCGCGCTTCCTCGAGTACCTGCCGCTGGCGTTGCCGGCGTTGATCGGCCGCGGCATCACCCGCGACCTCGGCGCGCTGGTCGGGAACATCAAGAAGGCGCTCGCCGACGAGACCAACGCGCACGTCCAGCTCGGCAGCCTGATCGTCAACGACGTCGTCGACAGCCGCGGCGGGCACATCGGCAAGGTCGAGGTCGGCGGCATCGACCTCGACCTGATCGTCAACCTCGACAGCTGGCTCAGCCACGCCGACGCGGAGATCGCCCGCCTCCAGGCGAGAAAGAAGGAGGACCGGACCGCCCTCGAGGACCACCGACTGCAGGCGTTGAAGGACCGGACCCGGTACTTCCGCGACCTCCGGGCCAAACGCAGCCACATCGACGCCGAGCTCAAGGCCGGCAAGCTCGACGCCGCCGCCAGCAAGAAGCATCAGGCCGAGCTCGAGGCCCTCGACGACGAGCTCAGGGGCCTCAACGTCCGCGGCGGGATCTCCCGCCTCGACTTCGGCAAGGACATCGACTTCGCCGGCCTCAAGGCCGCCGACCTCGTCGTGTCCGACATCCGCATCGAGGGCAGCGTCGCCGGCGGACAGGCGGCCGTCAGCGCGGCCATCGGCGGCGAGGAGGCGCTGCGCGCCGACGCCCGCCTGGCAGGCAAGGGCCCGCCCACCATCGACGCCCGCAACTCGGGGATCAAGGTCACCGCCGGAAAGGTCACCGGCCACGACGTCGCGTACACCAGCCAGACGCGCCGCGACATCCAGCTCCAGGCCGCCGTCGCGCCGCTCGCCGCGAAGGAAGCCGCGGCCACCATCACCGAGCCCGAGCGCGTCGCGCTCGCCGGGCTGCGCAAGGAGCTCGCCGAGGTCGAGACCGCCGTGAAGGAGCTGACCGCCCTCGAGGACGCGTTCGCGACCCTCGACGACGCGCAGCGCCGGCGCTACCAGCTGCTCGCCGAGTACCTCAAACAACCGCCGACGATCAAGATCGCCGCGATCGACCTGACGAACGCCGGGCTCGGCGCGGACCTGTCGCGCGGCGAGGTGTTCCTGCACGCCGGCGAGGGCACGTTGACCGGCGTCCAGCTCGGCAGCACCCACATCGCCAGCGTCACCGGCAAGGACCTGCGCGTCGGCGGCACGGCCGGCGGGGGCGGCCGCGTCAGCCTCGACGCGACCAGGGTCGTCCTCGACGGCGTCGAGAAGGTCGGGCGCTTCGCGCACGTCCAGGCCGAGCTCGCCGAGCTCGCCGCGAAGCAGCGCGCGGGGACGTTCACGACCGCCGACGCGGCCGCGCAGCGGCGCCTCGGCGAGCTGAAGGCGATCCACGACGAGCTCGAGTCGGCCGTGAAGTCGGAGGCGCCGGACCTCGCCGGGCTCGAGGCGCAGATCAAGGCGCTCCGCGGCAAGCGCGACAGGCTGCCCACCACCGCCACGGAGGCCCGCGCGCAGCTCGACCGCGAGATCGCGCCGCTGCTGCAGACCGCGGCCCCGATGCTGCGCCGACGCGAGGAGTATCAGGGCTGGCACGGCAACACCGCGGTGAAGAAGCTCACCGTCGACGATGCCCACGTCGACGTCGACAACATCGGCGACTTCCTGGCCGACAACTTCACCCCGACGACCCACGGCCTGCAGATCTCCGGCCGCGGCGCGGGCGGGGCGCTCGTCGGCAACGTGCTCGTCGAGGGCGCCAGCAGCGGACTCGACACCGAGCCCGACAAGCGCTCGGTCCTCGCGCGCCTCGAGCTGAAGAACCTCAAGGGCAAGGTCAAGCTCATCGACGACGATCACGTCGAGCTCGACGGCTTCGGCCTCGACGACCTCGGCATCGCCGCGCTCGACATGCACGCCGGCGACTCGCGCTATCAGGTCAAGCAGGACGCGGTCCTCAAGGGCCTGACCCTGACCGCGCAGATCGCCTGGAAGAACCAGGCCGACGAGGCCGGCGCCCTGCGCCGCGAGATCGACAATATCTTCGTCACGAAGGGCCACATCGACCGCCTCGAGGGCACCGGCATCGACCTCGTCCTCGGCGACAGGGCCCTGACGCTGCAGCACGGCGCGCTCGTCGGCATCGACATCACCGGCTTCGACCTCAAGACCCGGCGCTTCAAGACCTTCGACCTCGACAGCGCCAGCCTCACCGACCTGCGCCACACCGCCGGCGAGGAGCTGAAGGCCAACCTCGGCACCCTGACCGCGACCGGCCTGCACGCCAGGGCGATCGAGGGCACCAACAAGCTCTCCGTGAACCTCGACGACCTCGACGCCACCGGCGTCGGGTACGAGGACACGCTGAAGAAGATGGGCCTCAGCATCCGGACCCTGACCGACGCCAAGGTCAAGGGCCTGATCTACGACCAGGACACCGGCGACATCGACCTCGGGGAGCTGACGATCAAGGACGTCCTCGTCCCCGCCGCGCACTGGCAGGGCGACGACGGCAGCTCGCTGAAGATCGGCGCGGGCGGCAAGCTCCAGGCCACCGACATCACCGTCCGCGCGCGCATCCTGGCCGCGCCGAAGCCCACCAAACCCGGGGAGGAGCAGGCCGCCGGCAACCTCCTGATCGACCACCTGAACATCGTGCGGGCGGACGTCGAGAAGGTCACCTACATCGACCCGAAGGCCGGCCGCGTCATCAAGATCGCCAGCGGCGGGCTCGACGGCATCCTCCTGACCGGCTTCGACCAGAAGGCCGGCGACCTCAACTTGAAGCTCGGCCCGACCGCGCTGCGCTTCGACGCCGGCTCGCAGATCAAGCAGGGCCTCGGCCTCCAGGGCGCGATCAAGATGACCAGCCTGGAGCTCGACAAGGTCGGCAGCAAGAAGCTGTCCGCGAAGGTGCGCGGCTTCTCCACCGAGGACCTGCAGCTCAAGTTCAAGGACGACAGGGACGTCAAGATCGAGAACACGGTCGACCTCGGCGGGACCAGGGGCGGCAACCTCGACCTGCGCGTCGAGGGCGACACGACCTACTTCGACAACATCGACCTCGGCACGCTGGCCATCCGCTCGCTCGACTGGACCGCCGACGACACGCACATCAAGAGCGAGCTGCCGACGACGCTCACCAGGCTGACCGCCAAGGCGAAGGTCGTCACGAGCGCGGGCGGCGGGCTCGAGGTCGCCGTCGAGCGCTTCCACATCGACCTGATCGACGTCGGCCACCTGAGATACACGAAGGGCGACCTGACGGTCGAGATCAACAAGAAGCCGGACCCGGCGTCCGGCGCCGCCCAGGTCGCCGACACCACCATCGTCGACGTCGACATGCAGAACATGACGTGGATCAAGGGCCAGGGGATCGTCGGCAACGACGAGAAGGACGAGACCAAACAGAGCAAGCTCACCGTCAAGTCCGCGAACGTCAAGGCCGTGCACGCGGCGATCAAGGGCGGGCTGTCGCTCGACGCGTCGGCCACCGCCGGCGCGATGTCGGTCAAGTTCCGGACCGGCGGCAAGATCGTCGCCAACGCCGCCGACCTGCACGCGAAGTTCAGCGGTCAGACCGCGCCCGACGACGCCAAGGGCGCCAAGCCGGTCAAGTTCGGCGGCGAGCTCAACAACTTCGGCACCGGCGACATCACCATCACGAAGACCAGCATCGAGGCCCCGGACCTGACCCTCAAGTCGTTCGTGGTCAACAAGCTCAACGTCCCGGGCGGGAGCGTCGGCGTCGAGATCCTCGAGGGCGGCGCGATCACGATGGGCACGTCGGACGAGCCGATCAAGGCCGACGTCGTCGTCGACCGCGTCACCGGCAAGATCACGCTCAAGAGCGTCACGGTCCCGGCCTCGACCGCGAAGGGCGTCAAGCTCATCCTCCCCGACGTCGACAACGCCACGCTGACGGTGCCGAAGACCCACACGGCGACCCTCGGCGCGCTCTCGCTGACCGGCATCGAGCTGACCCCGCCCGCCAGCGCCGCCGCCTCGTGGAGCGTCGACAAGGGCAGCGCGGTGGTCGCCAGCATCGGCATCGACAGCCTCAAGGCCAACTTCGGCAAGTCCTTCGACGGCGCGACGAAGGTCGCCACCGGCGCCTTCACGCTCAACTTCGTGGGCGCCGGCAAGTCGAAGTTCAAGCTCGCCGACGTCACGCTGACCGACATCGACGGCAAGGCCGCCGGCGCCGGCCTCGTGGTCGGCAAGCTCAAGATCACCGACCTGCAGAAGGACGAGTACGGCACCCTCAGCGCCGGCGAGGTCCTCGTCGAGGACGTGACCTACAGCAGCGACCTGATGACCCTGAAGGTCAAGACCGCGACGCTGCGCAGCGACCTCGCCGAGAAGCTGCGCGCGTTCGAGACCTCGACGGACCCGCGATTCCCGCTCACCATCCCCGAGCTGAACATCACCGACGCGAGCTTCGACATCCCCGATGTCATGAAGATCGCCAGCGCGGGCGAGGGCGGCAAGAAGTCCGCGAGCTCACCGAACCTGCTGGCGCCCGCGCTCGACAAGGCCACGGGTGACCTCGACCTCAAGCTCGAGCTGTGGGATCGCAAGCGCAAGAAGCGGCCGCGAGCGCCCATGGACCACTTCAGCGAGGACGAATTCTACGAGGTCGACAGCTCGACCGACGTCAGGTTTCACATCGAGGTGCGCGAGGGTCGGATCGACCTCGATCAGCTCCAGGACGGTCTGTCGGGCATCTGGTACGGCTCGGCGCCCGTCCCGGGGTCGGTCGCCAGCGCCGCCATCACCTGGAGCTGGGACGACGCGAGCAGGACCCTCACCCTCAGCATCCTCGGTTCGGACACCGTCCACTTCCGCACGGCCGCGCCCACCGACCCGAACGCGGCGCTCGACGAGCGCCTGGGCCGGGGCGGCCAGGTGCGTGTGTCCAACGCCATCGACCGCACGGAGATCCCGCCGAGCAAGCCCGACCCGGACATCATCAAGAAGTGGATCAACGTCAGGGACATCGACGCCAGGCTCGGCATCCCGGGGCGCACCGAGCTGAAGCTGGCGGACGGCGGCGGGACCATCATCCTCGGACCCTACAAGCCGGGCGCCGTCATCCCGAAGGGCGCCGTCAGCGGGCTCAGGGTCACCGGCCAGGTGCTGCAGGAGCACAGCGGCCGTCTGGATCTCGCGCTCGACGAGCTCAACGCGGCGCTCGAGAACTTCCACATCGCCGGCCAATACATCCACACGACCGGCGGCATCACCGTGAAGAACGTCCACGACGTCAGGATGGACTTCAACGGCTTCACCCCCAAGAAGTGCAGCGGCAAGATCGGCTCGGCCACGGCGAAGGGGATCGAGCTGTGGAAGTCGGCCCGAAAGAACATGTTCGCCGGCTCGGACCTGCCGCTAAACCCGCTCCAGCGCTAGCAGTCGGCCACAGCGGCCCGTCCCATGCGTCCGCGGCAGGTCGAGGGCGCGGACTCCTGCTCGCAGGCGGCGCCGAAACCAATGAGGACGACCGCGACGACGTCGGCGCACCACTTCATTCTCGATGGATCTCACGGCCCGGCCCCCGAAGCACCGGCCCGCGCTGTCGGCCGCGCCTGCCTGTGGCCGCGAGCACCTCCCGGCGCCGTCGCCGGAAACGCGGGCCGCAGCACCCCCTGGCCCCAAAACGGCCAGGCGCCCCCGCCCCGCGTCGCCGCCGTGGCACCGGCCGCGCGGACGTTGGCAGCCGTTGTGCGGCTTGATATCGTCGCTTGCCATGGTGCCCCGTCCACGCCCGCTCGCCGTCGTCCTGCTCCTCGCCGCCTGCGGAGGCGGTGACGGCGAGGGCGCGGCCACCACGACGGACGCCACCACGGGCGGCGCGGCCACGAGCACGGGCGCGCCCGCGAGCACCGGCGAGGAGCCGACGACGACGCCGACACCGACGAGCACCGGCGACGGCGACGGCGACGGCACGGGCGCGGCCACGAGCGGCGAGCCGGCGCTGCCGGGCCCGTGGGACGAGGGCTGGCCGATCCCCGAGACCCCGCAGATTCCCGGCGACCCCGAGGCCGGCCGCGAGGCGCTGCTCAACGCCGGCTACGTCACGTGCGGCATCCCGTACATCCTGTTCGGGCTCGCCAGGGGCTTCCTCGGCGACTTCGCGGCGGGCGAGCCGTTGCCCGGCCGCACCGGCAAGAACGCCGAGGTCCCCTACAACTGGACGGTGCACACGCCCTCGAGCGGCGTGGAGATCGCCAGCCTCAATTGCCTCGAGTGTCACGCCGGCCGCTTCAACGGCGAGCTCGTGCTCGGCCTCGGCATCGCCGACGCCGACTTCACGACCGTGCCGATGGGCGACCTCATCGAGAACCTCCCCATCCTCGACATCTTCCCCGGCGCCCTCGGCGAGATCGAGAAGTTCGCCGGCCGCTACAAGGCCGTCGGCCCCCACATCAAGATGCTCACCGTCGGCACCAACCCCGCCGATATGCTCGCCGTCCAGCTCGCCCGCCACCACGACGTCAACACCCTCGCGTGGAGCGACGAGCCGCTCCAGGACATCCCCGACGTCATGGCCCCGGTCGACCCGCCGCCGTGGTGGCGCACCTACAAAAAGCACGGCCTCTTCTACAACGGCATGAACCGCGGCGACCACCGCGGTACCATGATGTTCGCGTCCTCGCTGTGCACCGACAGCGTCGCCGAGGCGACCCAGGTCCTCTCCTACTTCAACAACATCAACGCCTACCTCGAGACGCTGCGCGCCCCGAAGTACCCGTTTGCGATCGACACGCAGCTCGCGGCGACCGGCGAGGCCATCTTTAAGAACCACTGCGCCGGCTGCCACGGCACCTACGCGGAGGACGAGGCCGCGGAGACCTACCCCAATTTGCTGCTGCCGCTCGCGGTGATCGGGACCGACGCGGAGCTGGCGTCGACCGGGGCGGACGAGATCCGTCCGATGGTCGACTGGTTCAACAAGTCGTACTTCGGCACGATCCTTCAGCTCGTCGTCGACGACCCGTTCGTCGGCTACGTCGCCCCGCCGCTCGACGGCGTGTGGGCGACCGCGCCGTACCTGCACAACGGCTCGGTCCCGACGATCGCCGCGCTCCTCGACAGCGCCACCCGCCCGACCTACTGGAAGCGCGTCGACTACGACAGCAAGAACTTCGACCAGACCACCCTCGGCTGGCCGTTCATCACCACCCCCTACGGCCAGGACGGCGCCGCCGACGACGAGCGCAAGTTCATCTACGACACCACAAAGACCGGCCACGGCAACGACGGCCACATCTTCGGCGACCCGCTCGACGACGACGAGCGCGCCGCCCTGCTCGAGTACATCAAGACCCTGTGAGGCCCAGCATGACCAGCCAGCACAGCCGAACCAACCTCCCCAATCAGTTCACCGGCCGCGTCCTCGTGGTCGGCAGCACCGGCCGCGTCGGTCAGCACGTCACCGAGCTGCTGCTCAAGCGCGGCGTCCCGGTGCGCCTGTTCGTGCGCGACCGCGAGCGCGCCGCGGCCCGCTTCGGCGAGGACATCGACATCGTCGTCGGCGACGCCCTGACCGCCGACCTCGCCCCGGTGTTCGCCGGCGTCGACGCGGTCATCAGCACGCTCGGCAGCCGCGACGTGCAGGGCGGCGGGCTGCGCACGGTCGACCTGCCCGCGACGCGCCGCCTCGTCGCCGCCGCCAGGGAGGCCGGCGTCCGGCGCTTCGTGCTGTGCTCGACGATCGGCGCGGTGCCGACCGAGGGCATCCCCGACGCGATGATCGCCGCCTTCGCGCCCAAGGGCGAGGCCGAGGAGGCCCTGCGCGCCAGCGGCGTCCCGCACACGATCGTCCGCCCCGGCGCGCTGTTCGACGGCCTCACCGATACGCCCTACGCGATCGACTGCCAGCAGGTCGCGCTCGCGCTCGTCGGCGCCCTCACCCGCGACGACGCCCTCGGCGCGACCTTCGAGCTCAGCAACGCCCGCCTCCAGCTCCCCGGCGCCGACCGCCTGCTGGGCGTCCGCGCGTGAGCCCCATGCAGGTCCAGCTCGTCAGCCACGCGTCGGTCCTGGTCCGCACCGCCGACACGCAGATCTGGACCGACCCCTGGCTCACCGGCAAGGTCTTCAATAATTCATGGACCTTGCTCGCGCCGCCGGCGTGGGACCCGGCGTGGCTGGACAGCGTCGATTGCATCTGGCTGTCGCACGAGCACCCCGACCATTTTAATATAGCGACCCTGCGCGGCCTCCCGGAGGCGTTCAAGCGCCGCGTCGTCGTGCTGTATCAGGCCAACAACTCCGACAAGATGTTCGCGGCGCTGCGCAGGCTCGGCTACCCGAACGCGCTCGCGCTGCCGCACCGCCAGACGCTCGCGCTGCGCGGCCGCACGCGCGTCTATTGCTACCAGATCGGGCAGATGGACTCGTGCCTGGCGGTCCTGGCCGACGACGAGCTGGTGCTGAACCTCAACGACGCCGAGGCCGACGCGAAGGACTGCGCGCTGATGCGCGCCGACCTCGGCCCGCCGCGCGTGGTGCTCAACCAGTTCTCGCTCGCCGGCTACACCGGCGAGCCCGACCGCGCCCGCCGCCTGCCCGCGAAGGCCCGACAAATTATCGACAACATGATCGCCAACCACCGCGACCTCGGCGCGCAGGTGACGATCCCCATCGCCAGCTTCATCTACTTCTCGAGCGTCGACAATGCATACATGAACGCGTATGCCAACACCCCGCGCGAGGTCGCCGGCGCGTTCGCGGCCGCGGGCCTGCAGCTCGCCGTGCTCGCCAACGGCGACCACCTCACCGTCGGCGAACCATGGACCGACGAGCGCAACGCCGCCGCCCTGCGCCGCCACGACGAGACCTACGCCGACCTCGGCGCCCTCCCCCTCGACCCCGTCGCGCCCGCGACCCTCCCGCAGCTCTCGGCGGCCCTCGCGGCCCTGTCCGCCCGCCTCGCCGAGCTCTACCCGCGGTGGTTCCTGCGCGCCTGGCTGCGCCCCGTCACCGCCCACCTCGTCGACCTCGACGAGACCATCGAGCTCGACCTCGCGACCGGCCACCTGCGCTCCACCCCCGGCGCCGGCGCGGACCTGTCGTTGCACGCGCAGCCGCTGCTGTTCGCCCTCCAGCAGCCGTTCGGCGTGCAGACCCTCGGGGTCTCCGCCCGCGTGACCGTCCACGCGAACGCCGCGAACTGGCGCCGCCACCGAATTCTCCTATCGATGTACAACGCCGAGGTCTACCTGCGCCCCGACCTGCTGCTGACGCGCCGCAACCTCGAGCACCTGCGCGCCCGCCTCGGCGGCGGCCTGCGCCAGCTCGGCCACAAGCTCGCCCGCATGCGCTGAAGAGCCCGAGCGCGCCGGCGACTCGCACGTGTTCGCGCGCGAGCCCGCCCGCGCGGCCCCTCGCGCGGCCGATCTCGCCGCCGCCACGTCCTCGCCGATCCGCTACGATGCCTCCCGAGCGATGGCCGCCGACTCGCCCCCGATCACCACGAGCATCGGCGTGGAGCCGCTGCGCCACGACGCGCGCATGCAGGCGCTGATCGACGCGGTCCCGCCGGCGCTGATGCAGCGCCTCGGCTTCGGCCCGCCGATCGCCGCGGGCGGCGTCGGGGCCGTGCGCGTCGCCTTCGACCGCGCGCTGCAGCGGCGCATGGCCGCCAAGACCCTCCACGACCGGTCCTACGACCACTACCTGCTCGTCCACGGCTTCATCCGCGAGGCCCAGGTCACCGGCCAGCTCGAGCACCCCAACATCGCACCGATCTACGAGCTCGGCCGCGACGCCGGCGGCAACCTGTTCTTCACGATGAAGCTCATCGCCGGGCGCCAGCTCCACGAGCTCATCGGCCACCGCCCCGCCCAGGGCCCCGAGCGCCTGCAACGCCGCCTCGGCGTCTTTTTAAAGGTCTGCGACGCCGTCGCCTTCGCCCACAGCCGCGGCGTGCTCCACTGCGACATCAAGGCCGGCAACGTGCTCGTCGCCAGTTTCGGCCAGGTCTATCTGATGGACTGGGGGAACGCCAAGCTGCTGCCGCTGCGACCCGGCGGCGACCCCGAGCTGTGGGTCCGCGAGGAGCTGCCGCCGCTGCTGCCGCACGAGCTCGACAACATCGTCTCGGGCACGCCCGAGTACATGTCGCCGGAGCAGGCGCTCGGCCTGCGCGACGCGCTCGACGAGCGATCCGACGTGTTCCTGCTCGGCGCGCTGCTCTACGAATTGTTGACCGGACAGCCGCCCTACAGCGTCGAGGGCGACGAGCGGCTGGTGCTGCGCATGGCGGAGCTCGGCGACGTCGCGCCCCCGGACGCGCTGCTCGCGGGCACCGTCACCTTCCCGCCGGAGCTGGTGCGCATCACCATGAAGGCGCTCGCGCGCCGCCCCGAGGAGCGCTACCCGACCGTGGAGGCGCTGCAGGACGACATCCAGGCGCTGCTGCGCGGCGGCGGCAGCTTCGAGGTGCGGGCCGCCGCGCGCGGCACCTGGGTGATCCGCGAGGGCGAGGTCGGCGACGCCGCGTACATCGTGCAGGCCGGTCGCCTCGAGGTCTGCACCGACCGCGGCGGCGCCGAGGTCGTGCTGCGCGAGCTCGGGCCCGGCGACATGTTCGGCGAGACCGCGATCTTCGCCGCCTCGCCGCGGACCGCGAGCGTGCGCGTGCTCGAGGACGCCGAGCTGCTCGTCGTCACCCGCGACACCATCGAGAGCGAGATCGGCTCGATGCAGCCGTGGCTCGCCGCGTTCGTGCGCACCCTCGCCAGCCGCTTCGGCGAGGCCCCGCGCGGCCGCTGATCCCGACACAACTGATACACTCCCGCGGTGCTCCTGACGATCCGGACCACGCACCAGCCGGCCGAGGACCTCGGCTATCTGTTGCACAAGCACCCGTCGCGCGTGCAGAGCTTCGAGCTGAGCTTCGGCCGCGCGCACGTGTTCTACCCCGAGCTCGGCCCCGAGGCGTGCACCGCCGCGCTGCTGCTCGAGGTCGACCCCGTGCGCCTGGTCCGCGGCGGCGCCTCGGCGCAGGCCGACGGCCTGCTCTCGCAGTACGTCAACGACCGGCCCTACGTCGCCTCTTCCTTCCTCAGCGTGGCGATCGCCCAGGTGCTGCGCAGCGCGCTCGCGGGCCAGTCGAAGGACCGCCCCGCGCTCGTCGACGCCGCGATCCCGCTGACCGCCCGCCTGCCGAGCGTGCCGTGCCGCGGCGGCGAGCCCCTGCTGCGCCGCCTGTTCGAGCCGCTCGGCTACGTGGTGAACGCCACCCGCCTCGCCCTCGACCCGCAGGAGCCCGCGTGGAGCATGGCGCCGTACTTCAGCGTCGAGCTCGTGCGCACCTGCCCATTGCGCGAGCTGCTCGCGCACCTCTATGTGTTGATCCCCGTGCTCGACGACGACAAGCACTATTACATCGGCGACGAGGAGGTCGAGAAGCTGCTGCGCTTCGGCGACGGCTGGCTCGCCGCCCACCCCGAGCGCGAGACGATCGCCGCGCGCTACCTCAAGCACCGCATGAACCTGACCCGCCTCGCCCTCGCGCGGCTGATGGAGGGCGACGTCGACGCCGACGCCGAGGACGCCGAGCACACCGCCCACGACCGCGCCGAGGAGCGGCTCGAGCAGCCGCTCAGCCTCAACGATCAGCGCCTGCAGGCCGTCGTCGACGTCCTGCGTGCCGTGGGCGTCGAGCGCGTCCTCGACCTCGGCTGCGGCGAGGGCAAGCTGCTCGCCCGCCTGCTCAAGCACAAGCAGTTCACGAAGATCGTCGGCGTCGAGGTCGCGCACAGCGTGCTCGAGCGGGCCGCCCAGCGCCTCAAGCTCGACGAGCTGCCGGAGCGCCAGCGGGCCCGCGTCGAGCTGCTGCACGGCTCGCTGGTCTACCGCGACCGCCGCCTCGACGGCTTCGACGCCGCCGCCGTCGTCGAGGTCGTCGAGCACATGGACCTCTCGCGGCTGACCTCATTCGAGCGCGCGTTGTTCGGCGGGGCGCGCCCCGGCCTCGTCGTGCTGACCACCCCGAACGCCGAGTACAACGTGAAGTTCGAGAACTTGCCGGCCGGCGCGATGCGCCACAGCGACCACCGCTTCGAGTGGAGCCGGGCCGAGTTCGCCGCGTGGGCGCAGGGCGTGGCCGGCCGCAATGGTTACACCGTCGAGGTCTCGGGCCTCGGGCCCGCCGACGAGGCTCTGGGCGCGCCGACGCAGATGGGGGTGTTTCGCCGATGCCCGTGACGATGCAGCTCAAGATCCCCGACCTCGCGGTGGTCGCCCTGGTCGGTGCGACCGGCGCGGGCAAGACGACCTTCGCGCGGCGCCACTTCAAGCCGACGGAGATCCTCAACTCCGATCATTGCCGCGGCCTCGTCAGCGACGACGAGAACGCGCAACACGCGACCGACGACGCCTTCGAGCTGCTCTACACCATCGCCCGCAAGCGCCTCGCGCGGCGCCTGCTGACCGTCGTCGACGCGACCAACGTCCAGGCCGACAGCCGCCGCCACGTCCTCGCGCTCGCCCGCGAGTACCACGCGATCCCCGTCGCCATCGTCCTCGACCTCGGCACCAAGGTCTGCCTCGAGCGCAGCCGCGCCCGCGACGACCGCAAGGTCAGCCCGCACGTCGTCCGCCAGCAGTGCAGCCTGCTGCGCCAGTCGATCCGCAACCTCAAGCGCGAGGGCTTTCGCTATGTCTATGTATTGCGCACCCCCGACGAGCTCGACGCCGTCGCCGTCGAGCGCGTGCGCCTGTGGACCGACCGCCGCGACGACCACGGCCCCTTCGACGTCATCGGCGACATCCACGGCTGCTTCGACGAGCTGCAGGCGCTGCTGCTGCGCCTCGGCTACGAGGTCGCGCGCGGCGAGGACGGCGGCTTCGCCGTCACGCACCCCGCGGGCCGCCGCGTCATCTTCCTCGGCGACCTCGTCGACCGCGGCCCGAAGATCCGCGAGGTCCTGCAGATCGCCATGGACATGACGGCCAGCGGCGCCGCGCTGTGCGTCCCCGGCAACCACGAGGTCCGGCTGCTCAGGCACCTGCGCGGCAACAAGGTCAAGCCGACCCACGGCCTCGCCGAGACCCTCGCCCAGCTCGAGGGCGCCGCGCCCGAGTATCTGCGTCGCGCCGAGCAGTTCATCGACGGCCTCGTCAGTCATTACATGCTCGACGACGGCAAGCTGGTCGTCGCTCACGCCGGCCTCAAGGAGGAGCTGCAGGGCCGCGGCTCCGGCGCGGTGCGGGAGTTCGCGCTGTACGGCGAGACCACCGGCGAGACCGACGAGTTCGGGTTCCCGGTCCGATACAACTGGGCCGCCGAGTACCGCGGCCGCGCCGTGGTCGTGTATGGTCACACCCCGGTCCCGGTCGCGGAGTGGCTCAACCGAACGATCTGCGTCGACACCGGCTGCGTCTACGGCGGCGAGTTGACCGCGCTGCGCTACCCCGAGCTCGAGCTCGTCGCCGAGCCGGCGCACGCGGTGTATTGCCCGCCGGTCAAGCCGCTGCGCGCCGCGCCCGAGCGCACCGCGCAGCAGCAGCACGACGACCTGCTCGACCTCTCCGACCTGCTCGGACGGCGCAGCCTGTCGACGCGCTTGCGCCCGAACCTGGCGATCGCCGCCGAGTACAGCAGCGCGGCGCTCGAGGTCATGAGCCGGTTCGCGGTCGACCCGCGCTGGCTGATCTACCTCCCGCCGACGATGTCGCCGAGCGAGACCAGCGAGCGCCCCGGCCTGCTCGAGCACCCCGCGGAGGCGCTCGCCTACTACCGCGGCGCCGACATCGGCACCGTCGTCTGCGAGCAGAAGCACATGGGATCGCGCGCGGTCGTCATCGTCGGCAAGAGCCCCGCCGCGCTGCGCCGCCGCTTCGGCGTCACCGGCGAGGCCCTCGGCGTGATCTACACCCGCACCGGCCGCCCGTTCTTCAACGATACCACCACCGAGCAGGACCTCCTCGCCCGCATCGCCGCCGCCGCCGACAAGTCGGGCCTGTGGGACGACCTCGACACCGACTGGCTGTGCCTCGACGCCGAGCTGATGCCGTGGTCCGCCAAGGCCCAGACCCTGCTGCGCAGCCAGTACGCCCCGACCGCGGCCGCCGGCGAGGCCGCGCTCGCGGCCAGCGTCGCGGTGCTGCAGACCGCCGCCGCGCGCGGGGCCGACGTCGCCGGCCTGCTCGCGGAGCAGCAGAGCCGGCTCGAGCGCGTGCTCAAGTACCGGGCCGCGTATCGCCAGTACTGTTGGCCGGTGAACGCGCTGTCGGACTATCGCATCGCGCCGTTTCACCTGCTCGCGGGCGAGCGCCGGGCGTACGTCGATCAGAACCACGTGTGGCACATGGAGACCCTGTCGCGGCTGTGCGCCGCGGACCCGGCGCTCTTGCTGTCGACGCCGTATCGTCTGGTCGACCTCGAGGACGAGGCGAGCACGGCCGCGGCGGTCTCGTGGTGGGACGAGCTGACCGGCGGCGGCGGCGAGGGCATGGTGGTCAAGCCCTTCGACTTCATCGCCCGCGGCCCCAAGGGTCTGATGCAGCCGGCGATCAAGTGCCGCGGCCGCGAGTATCTGCGCATCATCTACGGCCCCGAGTACACCGCCCCGGAGCACCTCGAGCGGCTGCGCCAGCGCGGCGTCGGCGGCAAGCGATCGCTCGCCATGCGCGAGTTCGCCCTGGGCGTCGAGTCGCTCGAGCGCTTCGCCCGCGGCGAGCCGCTGCGCCGCGTGCACGAGTGTGTGTTCGCCGTCCTGGCCCTCGAGAGCGAGCCGGTCGATCCTCGCCTATAGCTGCGCCACCGTGCCCCACTTCGTCCGCACCCTCGACCTCCCCGGCGTCTCACCCGCGACCCTGTGGGCCTTCCACGAGCGCCCCGACGCGCTGCCCCTGCTCGTCCCCCCGGGCGACCGCGTCGACGTGCTGCAGCCGCCGACCTCGCTGGAGGTCGGCACCCGCGTGGTCCTCCGCAACCACGTCGGCCCCTTCGCCTTCACCCTCGTCGCCGAGCACGTCGAGTACGAGCGCGGCCACCTGTTCGCCGACCGCATGTCCGGCGGCCCGTTCAAGAGTTGGCTGCACCGTCACATCATCGACACGACGCCGGACGGTTCGCGTCTGACCGATGACATCACGTACACGCTGCGCGGCGGGGCCGCCCTGCAGCTGCTCGTCGGCGGCCTCGTCGAGCGCCGCCTCGACCGGATGTTCGCCCATCGTCACGCGGTCACCGTCCGCGAATGCACGAGTTGAGCTGCCGCCGAAACGGGAGAGTTCTCGCACAATTCGATCCGCGCGGCGCTCTTGTACACTCACGGTCAATGACGCGCCTGTCTCGTTCCCTCGGGGTCTCCGCCTGTATGTTGCTCGCCGCCTGCGGCGAGGAGAGCACGGACACCGCGAGCGCGAGCGCCAGCGCTGCGACGACGACCGCGACGGCCAGCGCGGGCAGCACCGGCGCGGCGACCAGCGGCCCGGCGACCGTCACCGCCAGCACCGGCGACGATCCGACGCAGGGCGGCAGCGGCACGGGCAGCGCGAGCGCGACGACGGGCCCGGCCCCGACGAGCGAGCCCGCGACCAGCACCGACTCGACCACCTCCGGCACGACCACCGCGCCGCCGCAGACGACGACCGACGGCACGACCGGCCCGGTCGACCCCGGCACGAGCACGGGCGACGACACCACCACCGGCGGCGGCGCGGGCGTGGTCCGCTTCTTCGCCATCGGCGACACCGGCGAGGGCAACGAGAACCAGTACATGGTCGGCCAGTCGATCGCCGAGCTGTGCGCCCAGAAGGGCTGCGACTTCGGCCTGCTCCTCGGCGACAACTTCTACGACAGCGGCGTGAGCAGCGTGAACGACCCGCAGTTCCAGGAGAAGTTCGAGCTGCCCTACGAGGACATCGAGGTCCCGATCTACATCGCGCTCGGCAACCACGACTACGGCGGCAACGGCATCGGCGTCGACTTCGACACCAAGAAGGCCCAGTACCAGATCGACTACACCAAGCAGAGCGACATCTGGACCCTGCCGGCCAAGTACTACAGCTTCACCGAGGCGCACGCCGAGTTCTGGGGCCTCGACACCAACCAGGTGATGACCGACCCCTTCAACGGCAACTCCGACACCCAGAAGAACTGGCTCATCGGCGGCCTCGCGGCCAGCAAGGCGACCTGGAAGATCGCCTTCGGCCACCATCCATACATCTCCAACGGCGACCACGGCAACGCCGGCGCCTACGAGAACCTCGAGAACATCCCCCTGCCGTTCGTCACCGGCGAGAACGTCCAGGAGTTCATGGAGGACGCGATCTGCAGCAAGGTCGACGTGTACATCTGCGGCCACGACCACAACCTCCAGTGGCTCGAGGGCAAGTGCGGCACCGAGTTCATCGTCTCCGGCGGCGGCTCGAAGTCCGAGGGCCTGCCCGGCGACAACCCGGCCTACTTCGCCAAGCCCGAGGTCGAGGGGTTCCTCTGGGTCGAGATCAAGGACGACAGCTTCACCGGCGCCTTTTATGACAAGACCGGCGCCGAGCTCTACAAGAAGACGATCGTCAAGTGAGGTCCTCGCCGCGATAGACGCACCCCGAGGTGCAGGTCTCGCGCACGACCACCTGCGACAGCAACGGCAGCGCCGGCCCGATGCGCCGCCAGATCCAGCGCGCGAGCACCTCGCTGGTCGGGTTCTCGAGGCCCTCGACCTCGTTCAAGAAATTGTGATCGAGCACCGCGTGCAGCGGTTGCCAGGCCGCGGAGATGTCGGCGAAGTCGATGACCCAGCCGCTCTGCGCCCCCACGGGCCCGCGGACGAACACCTGGACGATGAACGAGTGGCCGTGCAGGCGCGCGCACTTGTGGTTGGATGGCACGTGCGGCAGCCGGTGGGCGGCCTCGAAGCGGAATTCCTTGAAGATCTCCATGTCGCGGGGGGCGGAGGGTAGCCCATTCGTTCGCGCAGGCCGAGCTGCTACACCTCACACGCGGCGAGCTCAGCCCAGCTTCCAGTGCCGGGCGTGCTGGGCCACGGCCCGCCGCAGCGTCGCCTCGCCCGCCGGGCTCGCCGCGGGGGCCCGCGGCGGCGTGCTGCCGGTCAACACCTCGACGCACGCGTGGACGCTGCTCGCCAGGCCCTCGAGGTCGTAGCCACCCTCGAGCACCAGCACCAGCTTGCCGTCCGCGGTCTCCTCGGCGACCTCGCGGACCGCGGCGCACAGACCGGCGAAGCCGTCCGCGCTGAGCGCCATGCCGCCGAGCGGGTCGTCGCGGTGGGCGTCGAAGCCGGCCGAGACCAGCACGAGGTCCGGGCGAAACGCCGCCGCGACCGGGCGCAGCACCTCGCGAAACACCGCCGCGTAGTCGCCGTCGCCCATGCCCGCCGGCAGCGGCACGTTGACCGTGTAGCCGAGGCCGGCGCCGCGGCCCTGCTCGAGCAGGCCGCCGGTGCCCGGGTAGTGCGGCGACTGGTGGGTGTTGAACACCAGCACGTCGTCGCGGGCCTCGAAGATGTGCTGCGTGCCGTTGCCGTGGTGCACGTCCCAGTCGACGACCAGCACGCGCTGGACCCCGAGCACCTGGCGCGCGTGCTCGGCCGCGACGGCGACGTTGCCGAACACGCAGAAGCCCATCGCGCGGTCGACCTCCGCGTGGTGCCCCGGCGGTCGCACCAGCGCGAACGCGTTGCGGGCCGCCCCGGAGACCACCGCCTCGACCGCGTCGATCGCCGCGCCGGCCGCGAGGTAGCTCGCGTCGGTGCTCGCGGGGGACATCGTCACGTCGTCGTCGAGGCGGACCGTCTGGCCGCGCACGCGGTCGACGACGGCGATGTAAGCCTCGCTGTGGACGCGGGCGACCTGCGCGCGCGCGGCCGGTCGCGGGGTCTGCCAGCGCGTGCCGGCGACCGGTCGCGCGGCCAGGCGCTCGCGGATCGCCCGCAGCCGCGCGGGGCTCTCCGGGTGCCCGCGGCCCTGGTCGTGGGCCAGCATCGCGTCCTCGCTGAGCAGCAGGGTCTCGCGGTCGATCGACATGGCCGGCAGGATAAGCCGGCCGCACCGCCCGCGCCACCGCTGCTGCTGCTGAACCTCGCGCCGCTCAGGGCACGAAGCTGAGCGAGATCTTCAGAAGAACCTCGTCCTTGATCAGGTCGTCGGGCTTGCCCGGGTACTCGATCTTGAAGTCCTTGCGGTTGATCTTGAACTCGGCCGTGCCCTTCGCGCTGCGCTCGTCGACGGTGATCGTCGCCGGGAACACGATCGACTTCTGGATCCCGTGCAGGTCGAGGTTGCCGGTGAGCTCGTAGTTGGCCGCGCCGTCGACCTTCGCGACGATCGACGTCGTCACGAACTCCGCCTTCGGGTACTGCTCCGCGTCGAAGAAGTCCTTGCCGCGCAGGTGGTCCGTCAGGCCCGGGTCGTCGGCCTCGACCGACGCCGTCTCGACCGTGAACCGCAGCGCGCTCGGCACGTTGCCCGCGAGCGTCGCCTCGCCGCTGAACTTCTTGAACTCGCCCTTGTGGTCGCCGGTGAGCTTCGCCCCGACGAACCCGATCGAGCTCGCCGCAGGGTCCGCCTTCATCACCCGCGGCGCCGCCTTCGCGTCCGTCGCCTTCGCGTCCGCCGCCTTCGCGTCGACCTTCGTCTCCGTCTTCACCTCGCCGACCTTCGCCACCGGCTTGCCGTCGAGCTCACTCTTGCAGCCCGTCGCCGCCAGGAGCGTCGCGGCGAGCAGGAACTTTGTGCTGTGCCTCATGACCGCGGACATTACACCGCCGCCGCTCCGCGCGACAGTTCGCCGCGCGCCCAAAGTCTGTTGCACCGGGCGCAACAATCACACCGGGGCGCGCCGGGCCGCCCGAACGCCGCGGTTTGCTCGCCGGCGCCCGCCGCGGATATAAACCGGGGCATGCCGGACCCGACCTTGCCGCTGCGGGGCCTCCGCGTGCTCGACCTCTCGCGCGTGCTGGCCGGGCCCCACGCCGCGCAGGTCCTCGGGGACCTCGGCGCGGACGTGATCAAGGTCGAGCACCCGCGCGGCGACGACACGCGCCGCTGGGGCCCGCCCGAGCACGACGGCCTCGCGGCCTACTACCTGTGCGCCAACCGCAACAAGCGATCTCGCGTCCTCGACTTCACGCGCCCGGCCGACCTCGCCGCGCTGCACGACCTGATCGGCGGCGCCGACATCTTGCTGGAGAACTACAAGGTCGGCGACCTCGCGCGCCACGGCCTCGACTTCGCCAGCCTCCAGCCGCGATATCCGCGGCTGATCTACTGCAGCATCACCGGCTTCGGACAGACCGGCCCGTCCGCCGCGCGCGCCGGCTACGACGCGCTGATCCAGGCGATGGGCGGCCTGATGAGCGTCACCGGCCCCGACGCCGCGCACCCGACCAAGGTCGGCGTGGCGATCGCCGACCTCGGCACCAGCCTGTACGCCGTGATCGCCGTGCTCGCCGCGCTGCACGAGCGCGCCCGCAGCGGCCTCGGCCAGCACTGCGACCTCGCGCTGCTCGACGCCCAGGTCAGCCTGCTCGCCAACGTCGCGCTGAACTTCCGCTGCACCGGCGAGGTCCCGCGCCCGCTCGGTGACGCCCACCCGACGATCGTGCCCTACCAGAGCTTCGCCTGCGCCGACCGCCCGCTGATGATCACCGTCGGCAACGACGCCCAGTTCCGCGGCCTGTGCCGCGCCCTCGGCGAGCCGCAGTGGGCCGACGACCCGCGCTTCGCCACCAACCCCGCCCGCGTCGCCCACCGCGCCGAGCTGGTCCCGCGCATCGCCACCAGGCTGTCCGAAAGGACACGCGAGCACTGGCTCGCCACGTTCGGCGCGCTGCGCGAGGGCGGCTTCCCGCACGGGCCGATCCAGGACCTCGCCGAGGTCGCCGCCGACCCGCAGGTCCAGGCCCGCGGCCTGTTCACGACGATGGACGACGGCGCGACGCCCTGTTTAAAAAGTCCCATCAATCTCTCGCGCACGCCGATCGCCGGGTATCGCCGCCCGCCGCGGCTCGGCGAGCACGCCGACGCGACCTGGGCGCCGCGCGACGATCCCTCCGCTGAATGACGGCGCCGCATCCGCCTCACGGCCGGTACAGCACGTCGGTGCGCAGCACGAACTTCTCGCCCTCCTGCACCTCGCACGCGCGGTGCAGGACGCGGTGTTGAAACAGCAGCGCCCGCCCGGTCCGCGGCGCGACGCGGGCGTCGAGCTCGACGAAGTCGGTCTCGCCGCCGACGAAGCCGTCGTTGAGATAGAACACCAGCGTCAACAGGCTGCGGACCCCGTCGGCGAGCTCTACAATTGTGTCCCAGTGGGCCCCGTGGCGCTCGCCCTGGGCGTAGCGATACAGGCGCAGCCGCGGGTTGGCACCCGCGAGGGTCATGCCGGACAGGCGCGCGGGCACCCGCGCCCGCACGCGCTCGAGCAGCGCGTCGGCCTCGGCGGCGTCGTCCCACATGACGCGCGTATTGTTGCGGGTCGCGAGCTCGACCACGGGCCGGCCGCCCTCGCCGACGATCGGCGCGACCTCCGGTGTACCCGCCCGCATCCTCGCGACATAATCCGCGCAGTCGGCCGCGGGCAGCGCGTCGTCGACGGTCCAGAACAGCGGCTGATGGAGGTCGAGGAACCCGGCGTACATGGCCCGCCAGCGTAGCGCAATCGCAGCACCCGCGTCCGCGCGGCGCCCATCCGCGCGGCGAGAATTCGCGCCCACCAGCCCCCGTAGTGCCCGTGTTAGCCTGCCGCGATGGTCGACGGCCCGATGATCGCCCTGTTCCTCGTCGTCCCGGCGATCGGCGTCGGCCTGTTCATATACAGCCACTACTACTCGCGCGACGCCATCACCCGCCGCACCCTCGCACAGGCCCCCAAGCGCGCCGTCGCCGAGGCCACGCACGGCCAGCTCGTGCGCCTCGGCGGCCGCGCGCAGCTGTTTCAAGAGAGCCTCCAGGCCCCGCTGTCCGGCCGACCCTGCGTGCATTACCTGCTCGTCGTCGAGGAGTACCGCAGCAGCGGCAAGTCCGGGCGCTGGGTCGAGGTCATCCGCGAGGAGGTGTCCGTCGACTTCCTGCTGCGCGACGCCTCGGGCGCCGCCCGCGTGCGCATGGGCGGCGCCCGCGTCGACATCGCCCGCGACCGCAGCGCCCGCTCCGGCACCTTCGACGACGCCACGCCGATCGAGGCCGCCATCCTCGAACGCCACGGCATCGACAAGACCACCTTCTTCGGCTTCAACCGCAAGCATCGCTACCACGAGGGTGTGCTCGAGCTCGACGAGAACGTCACCGTCCTCGGCGTCGCCCAGCCCGGCGCCGACGCGCACCGCGTCGTCATCGACGCCCCGCCCAGCAGCCAGGTGCTCGTCAGCGACGACCCCGACACCGTCCGCGCCGGGTCCTCCGCACGCACCTGACGCGCCCGCACGGCGCTCCGCGCTCCTTGCGCCGCACGCGAGGCCGGCGGCCCCCCCCCGCGCTTGCGGCCGCTGTCGGGCCGGGGCGGCCTGCAGGGGGCGACCGCCGGGCCCGCGTCGGTTGCGGCCAGGAGGCCCGGTGCTATCGACGCGAGGCCGCACGAGCGGAGGACGACCGTCATGGCTGAAAACACGAAGGACAAGCAGCTCGAACCCCACCGCGAGCACGCGAAGGGTCACCACCTGACCACCAATCAGGGCATCCGCGTCGCGGACAATCAGAACTCGCTCAAGGCCGGCGAGCGCGGGCCGACGCTGCTCGAGGACTTCATCCTGCGCGAGAAGATCACGCACTTCGATCACGAGCGCATCCCGGAGCGCGTCGTGCATGCCCGCGGCTCCGCGGCGCACGGCTACTTCGAGGTCACCGAGTCGATGGCGAAGTACACGCGCGCCAAGTTCCTGCAGGACCCGGGCACGCGCACCCCCGTGTTCGTGCGCTTCTCGACGGTCGCCGGCTCGCGCGGCTCGGCCGACACGGCCCGCGACGTCCGCGGCTTCGCGACCAAGTTCTACACCGATGAGGGCGTGTGGGACCTCGTCGGCAACAACATCCCGGTGTTCTTCATCCAGGACGCGATCAAGTTCCCCGACGTCGTCCACGCCGTGAAGCCCGAGCCGCACCACGAGATGCCGCAGGCCGCGTCGGCGCACGACAACTTCTACGACTTCCTGTGGTTGACCCCCGAGGCCGCCCACATGTTGATGTGGGTCATGTCGGACCGCGCGATCCCCCGCAGCTATCGCATGATGGAGGGCTTCGGCGTCAACACCTTCCGGCTGATCGACGCCGAGGGCAAGGCGGTGCTCGTCAAGTTCCACTGGAAGCCGGTGCTCGGCATCCACTCGCTGGTGTGGGACGAGGCGCAGAAGCTCGCCGGCAAGGACCCCGACTTCCACCGCCGCGACCTGTGGGAGAACATCGAGCAGGGCAACTTCCCCGAGTGGCAGTTCGGCGTCCAGGTCATCGAGGAGGCCGACGAGCTCAAGTTCGACTTCGACCCGCTCGACCCGACCAAGGTCTGGCCGGAGGCGCTCGTCCCGGTCCAGATCTTCGGCAAGATGGTCCTCAACCGCAACCCCGACAACTTCTTCGCGGAGACCGAGCAGGTCGCGTTCTGCCCGGCCAACGTCGTGCCCGGCATCGACTTCTCCAACGACCCGCTGCTGCAGGGCCGCCTGTTCTCGTACCTCGACACCCAGCTGAGCCGCCTCGGCAGCCCCAACTTCCACGAGATCCCGATCAATCGTCCGACGGCCCCGCTCCACAACAACAACCAGGACGGGCACATGCGCCAGACGATCAAGGTCGGGCGCGTCAACTACCAGCCGAACTCGCTCGGCGGCGGGTGCCCGTTCCAGGCCGGGGCCCGCGGCGGCGGCTTCACCAGCTACCCCGAGCGCATCGAGGCCAGCAAGGTCCGCGCCCGCAGCCTCAGCTTCGGCGACCACTTCACGCAGGCGACGCTGTTCTGGAACAGCCAGACCGAGCCCGAGAAGGAGCACATCGTCCAGGCCCTGCGCTTCGAGCTCGCCAAGGTCGAGACGAAGGAGATCCGCGAGCGCATGATCGACATCCTGCTGCACATCGACCAGGGCCTCGCCCACCGCGTCGCGTACGGCATCGGCGTCGCCGTCGACGCCGCCGGCGGCGACCAGGCCGCCGCCCACGCCCGCCTCAAGGCCGGCTGGCAGCGCTTCGGCAGCACCAGCGAGACCGGCAGCCCGCGCAACAGCAGCACGCCCACGACCGCCCTGGAGCTCAGCATCCTGGTCAACCCGCTCAACGGCAAGCCCTCGATCGCGACCCGCAAGATCGCCATCCTCGCGGCCGACGGCGTCGACGCCGATCACATCGACGCGATCAAGGCCGCCCTCAAGAAGGGCGGCGCGACGGCCGAGCTGATCGGACCCACGCTCTCGCCGCTGACGACCGCCGCCGGCGCGGCCCTGCAGCCCGACAAGACCCTGCTGACCAGCGCCTCGGTCCTCTACGACGCGGTGTTCGTGCCCGGCGGCTCGCAGAGCGTCGCGGCCCTGCGCGCCGACGGCGACGCGGTGCACTTCATCAACGAGGCGTTCCGCCACTGCAAGGCGGTCGCCGCCGCCGGCGAGGGCGTCGACCTGCTGCTCGCCAGCAGCATCACCGACCCCGGCACGCCCGGCCAGCAGCCCGAGGCGATGCTCGCGGCCCTCGACGGCGTGGTGGCCGAGCGCGCCCCCGCCGACCTCAAGGACCTCGCCCAGCGCTTCGTCGCCGCCATCGCCGCCGACCGCCACTTCGGTCGCCTGCAAAAAGACCGCGTCCCGGCCTGACCGCAGCCGGCTCTTTTAGAAAACAACCACAGCCCCGGCCGCGCTCGCGCGGACCGGGGCTTCGTCCATCCGCGCGGACGCCTCGCACCGGTGACATGTCACGTCATTTCTGGGACCCTTCCTCATGGCCCCGGAGCACGACATGCGCGATACGACGGCGGTATGGAGCTTCCAGAAGCGGCTCGGCTTCCTCATCCTGGCGCTGTTCCTGGTTCAGAACGCGGCCCCGCTGGTCGCGTGGGTCGTGCCGGTGCTCGGCCGGGCGGTGCTGCTCCCGGCGTGGCAGGCCGCGTGGAACGCCGTCGTCCCGTGGGTCGGCGAGCACGTGCTCCGCCTCGCCGAGCCGATCACCATCCTCCCCAACGGCAGCGGCGACACCACCTGGAACTACGTACAAATGTTCACGATGGCCGCGATCTCGGTGATCGTCGGCGGCGCGTGGGCCCTCGTCGACCGCGAGCGCCGCGACCACGCGACCTTCAACCACTGGCTCAAGGTCCTCGTCCGCCACGCCCTGGCCGCGTCGATGTTCCTCTACGGCCTCGTCAAGGTCTTCAAGTCGCAGTTCTCGTTCCCCAGCCTCTACACGCTGACGCAGACCTACGGCGACTCCTCGCCGATGGGCCTGGCGTGGAACTTCATGGGCTACTCCGACGGCTACACGATCTTCGCCGGCTGCGCCGAGGTCCTCGCCGGCGCCCTGCTGCTCGCGCGCCGGACCACGACGCTCGGCGCCCTCGTGTCGGTCGGCGTGCTCGCCAACATCGCCGCGATGAATTTTTGTTACGACATCCCGGTCAAGCTGTTCTCGTCGACCTTGCTGCTGATGGCCGTCTATCTGCTCGGCACCGACCTGCGCCGCTTCGTCGACCTCCTGATCCTCAACCGCCCGGTCACCCCCGCCGACCTGCGCCCGCACTTCACCCACAGGGGCCCCCGCCGGCTCCGCGTCGCCATCAAGGCCATGTTCCTCCTGGGCATGCTCGAGATCGCCGCGGTCGCCGTGTACCTCCGTCATCATTACGGCGACGCCGCCCCGACCCCGCCGCTCTACGGTCTTTACAACGTCTCGACCTTCACCGTCGGCGCCACCCCGCGCCCGCCGCTGACGACCGACACCGACCGCTGGCGCCGGTTCATCGTCGAGCGACACGGCCTCGGCGTCATCCGCACGATGGACGACAAACCCCACTTCTTCCGCCTCGAGACCGACACCACCGCGCACACCCTCACCCTCACCGGCGGCCCGCCCGACGCCCGCGTCCAGCTCCAGCTCACCTACGACCAGCCGACCCCGGAGACCCTCGTCCTGCGCGGCGAGCTCCCGGACGGCCCGACCGTCATCACCCTCGACCGCGTCGACCCCAAGAGCTTCATCCTCGTCAGCCGCGGATTCCACTGGGTGAACGAATACCCGTTCTATCGCTAGCCCGCAGCAGGACGCCGCGCCGCGGCTCGCATGTGCAGCGGCCGGCTCGCGGATATACTGCCGCGGATGCATCGCGCCTCATCGGTCCTTCTCCTGCTCGCGGCCTGTCGCGCCGCTGCACCGCCGCCGACCGCGTCCCCCACCCTCGCGCCGAACGAGGGCGCCTCCGAAACCAGGACTCCGCCCGCCGACGAGCCGACCGGCATCCTCGACAAGAACCAGATCCGCCAGGTCGTCCGCGACCACATCGGGGCCGTACGCGCCTGTTATAATCGCGGGCTGGCCAGCGATCCGACGCTGCAAGGCCGCGTGGTCCTGTTGTTCGCGATCGGCCCCGAGGGCACCGTGACCGCCGCCGACGTCGAGTCCTCGACCCTGCCGGCGGCGGCGGAGCCGGTCGCGCGCTGCATCGCCGAGGCGAGCAGACAGTGGCGCTTCCCCGCGCCCACCGGCGGCGGCACACTGACTGTCAGCTACCCCTTCGTGCTCGAGTCGAGCGACCCGGTCTCATCGCTCGCCGGGCTCGCCGCGGGCCCGCAGAGCCCGGAGCGGTGGTTCGCGGTCAAGGACCACCCGCCGGACACCTTGATCATCGAGGTCCTCGAGCCCGGGGCCAGGGCGTCGGCGCCGAACGTCGTGGTCACGTTGAAGATCTACAGCGACCGGGCCGAGGAGTCGCGCGAGGCCGTCACCGACAGGCGCGGCCTCGCAACGTTCTCAGGGCTCCCACGCGAGGGCACGGCGAACGCCCAGCTCGCCGCGGACACCGAAGGCAAGCCGCAGGTGAGCGAGTCCGTGGCCCTGGCGGGCAAGCCGATGGCGACGATCATGGTCCGCGGCCGCCGCTGAGCCCGGGCCCGCGCCTATTCGATCACGCGCACCTTGCTGCTCGCCCCGTGCCCGAATTGCTCGGGCGCATACATCGCCTCCGCGTGCACCGGAGGCAGCTCGAACTCCCCGATCGTCGTCGCCCGCGCCGTATAGCTGTATGTATACACCCCGGCCGGCAGATGATCGGCGAACAGCAGCATGCGGTCGTCACGCAGCTCGGTGTGGCTGAAGGACCACCACGGCCGCCACCACCACCAGCCGCGCTCGAAGGGCGCCCACGGTGACGTCTCGCCGTCGTCGACCGACTCGCGCACCACCCCGCCGGTGACATCCTGCAGCGTCGTGGTGAAGCGCGAGTTCTGGCCCTCGAAGCCGGCCGGCAGCGGGTCGTCGACGACCACGAAGTTCGCGCGGTCCTTCGCGATCAGCGTCAGGTTGACCCGCACCAGCGCGCCGGCCTTGACCTCGTAGGTGCCGTCCGCGAGGCGGCGCACCGACGTCGGGTCGGCCGGCGCCCCGCCCTGCGCGAGCGGCTCGTAGCTGCGGTGGACCGAGAAACCCTGCGACTCCGGCTTCATCGTCAGGTCCGCGGGCGCGTAGCGCAGACCGAGGCGGTAGTACAGCTTGCCCGGGCCGTCCTTCGCCAGCAGCACCTCTTTCGGCGCGTCCTTCAGCAGCCGGGCCATCGGGATCTGCTGCTCGGTGACCGCCATGCTGCGGCCCTTGAACGCGCGCTCGCCGGCGAACGCCGTGTCGAGCCACACCCTGGCCACATAGTCGGGCACATCCTTCTCGACCGTCGTGAAGTAGCGGCTCGCGGCCAGCAGCGCCCACGCGTTCGCGTGCGTCGAGGTCCAGCGGCCGCCGCGTCGCGGGTCGCGGTCGTCCATGATGCCGGCCATCACCTTCGGCAGCAGCGGGTCCGTCGGCGCGACCTCGAGCAGCGCCATCAGGGCGGTCGCGTCGGTCTGCACGTCGGAGTGCATGAGCAATTGCAGGCCCTCGGACTCGGCCTCGCTGACGCGCTCGGCGAAGTGGGCCGTGCGCGCCGTCTCGGTCACGCGGGTGCGCAGGTCCTTGAGCAGCGCGTCGCGCGGGCCGGCGCGCCCGAACGCGTGCGCCGCCGACAGCAGCTGCATGCGCGCGTACAGCGGGACCTCGTCGCGCCTGGCGTAGACGCTGTCGAACAGCTCCGCCCCGCGCTTCTCGCGGCTGAGCAGCCACAGCGCCAGCGCGCGGCTGGTGTTGTCATAGTAAGGGCCCAGCGGCGTCGATTCGCCGTACGTGATGAACGACTCGAGGTAATTCAGCGCCCGGCGCAGCGCCTGCTCCTCGACCTTGAAGCCGGCCTTTTTGCCCTCGAGCAGCGCGAAGGTCACGTACACCGAGAGGTACGGCGACGTGCGCGCGTTGGTGTCCCAGTAGCGAAACCCGCCGTCGCGGTTCTGGCGCCCGAGCATGCGGGCGATGCCCGCCTCCGCCAGTTGCGTGCGCCTCGCCAGGTCCTTCACCGAAGCGATCGGGAACTGCTCGAGCACCGGCCCGAGCACGAAGATCGGGAGCATCCGGCTCGCGACCTGCTCCGTGCACTCGTATTGATAGTCGACGAGGAACTTCACCGCGTCCTCGAGGCCCTTGAGCGCCGTCGAGCTCATGCTCAGCTCGAGCCCGCCGAAGCCCGGCAGCGCGCCCTCCGGGACCTTGAGCGCCCGCAGCACGCTCGTGTCGGTCATGCCGTAGTCGGCGAACGCCTGGCGCGTCGCCGGGTACAGCACCGGCAGCGAGACCTCCGTCGCGTCGCGCCCGCCGTTGCTGAGCGCCGCGAACTGCAGGCGCATCGTCCCCACTTTATCGACGGCCATCGGGAAGCGGACCTCCTGCGACTGGCCGGCGGGGATCTCGACCGGCACCGTCGTCGCGCCGGACAGCGTCACGTTGGTGCCGCGCGTGCCGACCACGACCGCCTGCGGCTGGTCGGTCTGGTTGTCGACCATCACCGACGCCTGGAACGAGTCGCCGAAGTTGGCGAAGCGCGGCAGCGCCGGGCGCAGCATGATCGGCTTGCGGACCTTGACCTGCGCCTCCGCCGAGCCGAAGTGGTCGGGCCGGTCGGGGTCGACCGCCACCGCCATGACGCGGAAGCTCGTCAGGTTCTCCGGCATCGGCACCTCGATCGTCGCCATCCCGGTCGGGCCGACCGTCACGTCCGGGTTGAAGTACGCCGTCGTCGCGAACAGCGTGCGCAGCGAGATCGGCTGGGCCATCGCCTGGCTGACGTCGAGCTTGTACTCGACCGCGTCGTCCGAGGCCGCGGACGACTCCTTGCGCTTCGCCCCGCTGCCGCCCTTGCCGATCAGGCCGGTGTTGCCGAGCCCGATCGTGCCCTCGCCGGTCCCGCCGCCGCCGCGCCCGGTGCCGACCAGGCCGAGGCCGCCGACCCCGTAGGCCTCGCCGATCTCCGTGCCGGTCAGGCCGCCCCACACGTCCGCGTCGTCGTCGCCGACCGCGAACGCCCCGCCGTACGGCGACGCGAGGAAGTGCCCGGTCGAGGTGGCGGTGTCCGGCAGCGTCGGCGCGTCGGGCGTGCGCGCGTCGCCGAGCACCTCGTCGCTCGCGCGCCGCGCGAGCAGGAAGCTGCGCAGGTCGAACAGGCCGACCCCGGGGTCGCGCGGGCGGTGGAAGAACGCCAGCGGGTCGGGGGTCTTGAACGCCATCAGCGAGAGCACGCCCTCGTCGACGATCATCACCGCGACCTGGGCCCGCTGGCCGCGGCCGTCGGGGTCGCGGGCCTGGATCTCGATCGAGAGCGTGTCCTTCGGCGCGACCTCGGCGCGCGCGGGGATCACCCTGAGGTCGATCTTCTTGCGCGTGCTCGCGACCGCGAGCGACAGCTTCCCGACCGCGACCGCCGGGCGCCCGAGGTCCTGGTCGGGCGGGGCGCCGGGCACGTCGACGCGGCCGCGGACCAGCACGACCGCGAGCTCGAGCCCCGGCGTCATCGCCTCGGTCAACGGCACGCTCAGCGTCGCCGCGCCGCCCTCGACGATCACCTCGCGGTGCTCGACGATGCCCTCGCGCTCGAGCACCACGAGCCCGCGCGCGCGGTCGAACGGCGAGCGCAGCAGCACCGTCGCCGTCTCGCCGGGCTCGTAGCTGCGCTTGTCGGGCACGAGGTCGACGCGGCGCTGGTCCTGGTCCCACACGACCGCGTCCTTGCCGTGCACATACAGCGTGTGCCGCGTCAGCGCCTGGCGGCCCTTCGCGTCGGAGATCTCGGCGCGCGCGACGTAGCTGCCGGCCTTGCCGACCTCGACCTCGCAGCTCGCCGGCGCGACGTCCGATACCAGCTCGCAGCCGCCGGCGTCGACCTCGACGGTCTCGTATTTGAACGACCAGCGGCCCTTGGTCTCGACCGCGCTGCGCTTGGTCTCGCTGCGCACCAGCTTCAAACTTATCTTGCGCCCCGCGACGCGCTTGCCGGTCACGTCGGCGACGATCGCCTCGACGCGGGCGCGCTCGCCCTCCTTGTAGACCGTGCGGTCGCTGCGGACGCCGACGTACTCCTCGGCCGCGTGGACCACGAAGCTCTGGCGGCCCGCGATCGCCTGGCGGTTCTTGTCGGTGATCTGCGCCTCGAGCGTGTAGGTGCCCGCCGACGGCGGATCGGGCGGGCTCCTGGCGCCCGGATCCGCCGGCGCCTCCGCGGCCGGCAGCTTGTTCCACGGCGTCTCCTTCGCGCGCAGCAGGTGGCTGACCTCGAGCACCCCGCGGCCGTCGGTGACGCCCTCCTCCTGCTTGACGAGC
>Ga0075163_10000600_pt1 | contig 46702 bp, 62 predicted proteins | sample JI1023141ADNA_FD_71478 | JGI IMG/M metagenome (GOLD analysis project Ga0075163, IMG submission 71478) | Wastewater effluent complex algal communities from Wisconsin, to seasonally profile nutrient transformation and Carbon sequestration -... | ecosystem: Engineered > WWTP > Effluent > Algae...
GCGCGCAGCCCTTGCCGCGCAGCAGGCCCCAGACCTGATCCCGCAGGACGCTCTGTTTTCCTGCCCGCAGATGGGCAATAGCGTCACGCGGGTCACGCAGCAGGCCGCGCAGCCGGTGGCACGGCCTGACGGTCGCCTGCACGCTGACGGCTATTTCACATGGACTCGGCGCGATGGTTACGTGCTGGATGCAAAGCTGCCTTGCGACTTCTATCTCGCCGCGCAGCCCCAGCAGGCAGCCGATGAACTCGGTTGGCTGATCGAGATGCAGTTCGGTGACGGTTTGTTGTGGTGGAGCGGATGCTTTGATGATGATGGCACCTACCCGCCAAGTCGCCTCATAGCGCGCATGGTGAATGACGTAAACAAGGCCGTACGCTTCTCCCGCCGAGAAGACGCTCAACGCGTTCTGGACGCGATGTTGGCTGCACAGCCTTGCCCGCTGCTTGCGAGAGCCAAAACGCTATACAGCGTGCATGAGCACATGTGGCCTGAAGCCGCGCAGCCCCAGCAGGCCGAAGGAGACACGCCATGAGCATGCACAAGTCGTTCATGAACGTCGTGTACGACTGCACCACCAAGGGGCTTCGCTTCGATGCCCACACCGACAAACTGAAGGTCGTTCTGACAGGAGGCTACTGATGTTTGATGAAGAACCTGATGGCGATCCGCACGGCGAGTGCCGGGCTGAGATCGACAAGTTGGCGGGCCATGTGAGCACGCTGCGCAGCGCGCTGTACCTGGTGACCACGCTGCGCCAAGTGGGCGGCATGCTGCCCGGCGTGAAGGGGCTGATCGACAGCATCCTCGAGACGGTTGATGAGGCGCTGACGGAGACCAAGCAATGAACCTCGACATTGACAACATGACTTTCAGCGCCCTGGCGCGCTTTGCTTTGCTGGTTGACATGGCCATAGAGGCTGAGATGATTGGTAAAGACCAGCGTGTGCGGCTGATTTGTGACCACGCCTACGACTACGCAAATCCAAAGGCAGTGAAGAACATGAAGGCTGGTATCAAGGCATGTCAAGACACTCCGAGGGTCTATACCTCCGGACACGTTGGCAATCAGTACGGGGTATCGCGGCTGTGAAAGGCACCTACTACATCGTGCCCTCGGGCCTGTTTGAGCCCGGCTCGCAGTGCCGCATCGTCCACCGCGATGGTCACTGGGCCGGCGCCCGGGAAAGCTACGAGGCCAACCCCGACAACTGGCTTGAGACTGGCCTCATGAACTTCGAGGGCAAGATCGTCTGCCTGGAGTGCCCGCGCTACGTCTGGGACCAACTCAAGGCTGACGAGCCCTTGATGGCTGGCCTCATCATCACCTACGATACGGAGGCACCGAGATGAGGTACACCAAAGAGCAGCACGCTCTGATCCGAGAAGCCCTGGGCTGGGCCATTGAGAACAGACGTGACGAGATCGGGCGGCATCCCGCTCCACTCGAGTACTTCGACGACATAGAGGAGCTGGAGGCCCAGATAGGCCAGATCCAGTTCTTGATCTACCAGATCGACAAGACGAGGCAAGACCATGAACTTTGAAGGACGTGAACTGTTCCTCGTGAAGCAAGGCCTGGCCCTGCTGGTACAGGAACTCAACAACCAGATTGCCACCTGCCCTGACCCGAAGCACTACGCCCAGGCGCTGGCGGTGATCGAAAACGAGGTCGCGGAGGTTGAAGATCTCTTGATCTCGGCATGCATCGAGCTAGGACTCGATGACTGACTACACCCACGCCACCACGCTGTCCACCAGGACGATCGCCATGCGGCTGAACCACCACTGCCTGATCGGCAACGGGTTCTACTCCAGCCGCGGCGGCCGGTTCTTCCGGGCACGCACCAAGTTCGAAGTGCTCCAGCTGTTCGACGGCGAACGCTGGGTCAATGCCAACCCGGGCGAGACCTTCTCCGATGGAGACGGCAAGCCCATCCTGTGGCGAAAGGCGGGGTCATGAGCCGCACCGTCTTCTGGCTTACCCGGGCCCTGCTGATGGGCTTCATCTTCCTACCCATCCTGGTGGTCAGTATGCTGGCCTGGTACGGTAACGTCCGAGACCAGTGCGAGGCGCTGGGCGGCACCCTCATGATGTCTCAACCTCTGGCGCCGGTGTGCGTCAAACTCGAAAGGATCCCCCTGACATGACCTACACCCACGACCGAATCCTGAAGCTGGCCAGCCAGCAGCGCAAGCTGATGATCGCGGTCAAGAACATCGGCTTCAACGTCGATGACGCCAACGATCTCGAGCACTTGATGAACGAGGTGCTGTTGTTCAGCAGCCTCGTTCAGGAACCCGAGCACAAGCAGGCCATCATCGAGCGGTTCACCGCTCTGTTCCGTGGCTGATCTGGTCACCCAAGCAGCGTTCGAAGAAGTGAGGGCGCTGCGTCCTTTGGCCTATCATCCTTCCACCTGGCCAGCGTACATCGCAGCGGTGCGCCGGCTCCACCACCTGAGGACCTTGCATGCATCACGATCGATTCCGCGCCGCCCTCGCCACCATGCGCCGGCACCTGTCCCTGGACCAGATCACGTCGGCTGACATCAGCCACATCGTCAGGCACCTGGACGAGCTCTCGGCGGTGATGCACCGTCCTGGATCAACCCCTGAGGAGAAGCAAGCTGCCCTCCTCAAATTTGAAAGGCTCTTCTCATGAAACTCACCAATTACATCCGTGACGCTTTTATTTCCTCTGCCATGAACGACGTCCCCAGCGTCGATTACACTGAAAAGTACAGGACAGCTGTGCTGACCGATGCGATCGCTCAGCTCCCTCTTGAAGTCCGAACGATCTGGCAGAACCCCAAGCTCATGGGCTACCTGGAAACCCACACGGTCTACCCTATCTCGAGGGCAGGGGGCGTGGAGGTTCCAACGCTGGACCGGCACACGTTCAAGCTCACGCCAGTAGGGCAAAAGCTCTGTGAGACCTTGGACAACGCTCGGATAGCCCAGACCACGCAACGCACCGGCCTGGAGCAGAAGCTGCGCAGCATCGCCTACTCCTGCACCACCCGCAAGGCGCTGGCCGAAGCGCTGCCCGAGTTCGTGAAGTACCTGCCGGCAGAAACCGAGACGACGCGCAACCTGCCGGTGATCGCCAACGTGGTCACCGACTTCATCAAGGCCGGCTGGCCGAAAGGGAAGACGGCATGACAACTGACAAGGTCTACTCGGTCGACACTGAGACCTGGTACGACAGCTTCGAGCAGGCGCTCGATGTGCTGCGGGACACGCTGGGCGACGGCGAGTCCCTCATCGGCACGCCGTACTGGGAGGGCGAGAAGCAGCAGCGCCCGGCGTCCTACTACTTCAACTTCCCCGTCGTGCTCGAGGAGATGTGTGAGCGGGCGATGGACGAGGTGGGCGAGGCGGCTGAAGGCTTCGGCGAGTTCCGCTCGCTGACGGACCAGGCTGAGTGTCACCAGCGCATCAAGGACGCGCTGGACGACCTGCTGCCGGTCAACTTCTGGTCGGTGCGCAACGTGAAGCGCTGCGAGATCACGCTGGATGATGTCGAGTGCATCTGCCCGGCGTGCAATGGGTCCGGCGAAGGCCGGTATGAGGGAACGCGTTGCAGCTCTTGCAACGGATCTGGAACAGGAGAACTGTGATGAACGATGACATGCAGATGGGTGAGGCGATGCGCCTGAAGACGGTGATGGAGGACGTGATCCTGAAGGTCCTGCAGAGCTACCAGAAGGACACGGGCCTGAGCATCCCGGCCGTCACGCTGCAGCACAACTACACGGTGGGCTGCAGCACCGGCCTGGTTTCAGGTGTCAAGGTGAGCGTGGAGTTCTGATGTACATCCTCGTCACATTGAGCGGCATGTTCTTCGCAGGCTTCACGCTCGGTCTGCCCGAGTGGAAGGTCCACCCGGCCAACGCCGCAACGCTCGATGCCCGGCAGGCGGCCAAGATCGTGCAGCTGCTCAAGCTGCAGGGCTACGAGATGCGGCGCATGTCGCTGGTCAGGGGGCGGTGATGGAACGCAGCATCCTCTTCATCATCCTGTCCGTGCAGTTCCTGGCGCTGTCCATGGTGGTCAGCTACTGGTACTACGACAACGTGCAGCGTAACAAGGCCTATCACGAGTGCTTGGCCATGGTGGAGCGTGTGTCCAAGCAGCAGACGCAGTCCTACCGGCTACCTGATTGCTACTACCGTTAAAAGGAGGCGTCCATGTTCATCAAGCGAACCAGCGATCGGTTCATCCTGACCCATACGGGGCCAGTCTATGAGGGCACCACCATCGAGTCCTACGATGATCCGCTGGTGCTGGCCCAGTACATGATCCGCTACTTCGGCTGGAAGGAGCGGGGCGGCGAGGAGCTGCGCAAGTTCCTGGAGGGCGAGTTGCGAGCCCTCGATGAAGAATGATCTGTGCGAAGTGCGGCGCGTGGAGTTTGGTCCTGGCCACGCGCCAGAAGAAGAAGGACCGGGGCCAGCGCATCACCCGAGAAAGGATCTGCGCGAACGAGCATCGTTTCACCACTGTCGAAACCCTCGTTGAAAGGCCGCCTGTACGGGGCCCAGAGTACCGCCGGCGCCACGCTGCTGGCGAATCCATCCGTCACATTGCTGCGCACTTTGGCGTCACCCCTGACGCTGTGCGACGCGCCATCAACCGAAAGTGACCACATGATCGATCGCATCAAGCGCGTCTTCGGCGCCCCCACCCCCGAAGAGCAGGCCCGAGCCGAACTGGTCAAGGCCAAGCGAGCCTTGCTGTTGGCCTTGACCGGCCGTGATTACGCGACAGCAATGGTGGGCTATGAACAGGCCCGGATACAAAGGCTTTCCGCTTACCTCAACCAACCTGAGGTTGTGGAGTTCGATGCGCAGTGATACAGTGGGCACCGGACATGAGGCCATTGTGGCAGATACCCAAGATCAAACTCTGCGGATTCCCCATCTAGGGGTCACCCTCAGAAGTATTCTTGGGGCTGCTGTGGCAGCAAAGTCCAAGAGCCGGCGCTGGAGCATTGTATTCAAAGGCGCCCACATCGGAACCATCAAAACCAAAGACGAGGCCAACCATGAGCCTGATTGAAACTGGGATTCCCATCCCCGAGTCGGCCAAGATCAGCGGCCGCAGCATGAGCCCGCACTACGCGGCCTGGCGTGAGCTGAAGGTGGGCGAGAGCGTCTTCCTGCCCAACAAGAAGCTGGAGACCGTGCGGATCTACCGCTCGAGCACCCAGATGAAGGACCTGCGCGACGCGGGCCACAAGTACCACATCCAGGCGGCCGAGAAGGACGGCGTGTCCGGTGTGCGTGTGTGGCGCACGGCATGACGCCTGAGCAGCGCGCGCGGCATGCCGAGCTCGTCAGGCAGTCGGCCGCGGACCTGATCCAACTCACGTCCGCGGCCCGCACCGCCAAGGTTCGCAGCATGCACCAGCACTTCGCCCGCACCGGGCACCTGAGCCACAGCCAGAAGGCTGTGCTTGCCCTCTGGCTTGTGGAGAACACCAATGGATGAATTGAAGCTCCTGATTGAGATGGTGAATGGACTGCCCACCCTCGCGGTGTGGGTCCTGGTGGGCTACCTCGTGTACAAGGTGGCCGTGATCGGATCGGCTTATGGCGTGATCCGCTTGCTGATCTGCAAGGTGCACGACTGGAAGACGGCACCGCGGACCTTCAAGATCGGGGGCAAGCCCATCAACTCGGAGGTGGCCGAGGAGCTGAACGCTCAGATCATCCGACTGGGCCAGGAGAGCAGCTACAGCTACTACCATCTCTCGGACGTGACGAAGCTGAAGCAGGCCCTGGACATCGTGCTGGCCAAGAAATGAGGGACAGCTACGATAACGGCGAGATGCCGCTGGCCAACGCGCTGGTGATCGCCGTCTGGTACGTGCCGGTGCTGCTGACGTTCACGGTCCTCATGCTGGCCAGCATCCCCCTGCTGTCCTTCATGACCCGCTTCTGGCCTGACACCGTGCTGAATTTCGTGCACCGGTGCGAGACCTGGCTGATCGACAAGGACGCCGAGATCGATGAGGCGATCAAGCGGCTGAGAAAGAAGAAGTAACCCCCGGAGAAGACTATTCTCCAAATAACTGAGGAAGAAACCATGCACTACGTGACCCTGAAGATGAAGTCCGAGAACAAAAAGACCGGGCCCATCCCGGTCTCCACGTCCGAGCGCGGCACCTGTCCGCCCACCTGCCCGCATTACGAGGGCACCTGCTACGCCGAGCTCGGGCCGCTGCGCCTGCACTGGAACAAGGTGGCCGAGCGCGGCCTGTCCTGGCCAGAGTTCTGCGCCACGGTGGCCAGCTTGGACGAGGACACGCTCTGGCGCCACAACCAGGCCGGCGACCTGCCGCATCAGGCCAGCAAGCCCAAGCACGAGATCGACGGCGAGTCCCTCATGCGTCTGGTTGAGGCGAATATGGGGCGGCGCGGCTTCACGTTCACCCACTTCGACCCGGCCGTGGGCGACAACGCCTACTGGATCGCGGCGGCCAACGCGATGGGCTTCACGATCAACCTGTCGGCTGACACGCCGGCGCAGGCTGACGAGTTCCTGGCTCTGGGTATCGGGCCGGTGGTGCTCACCGTGGCCAGCGACCACCCCGAGAAGAGCTACACCCCCGAGGGCAACCTGATCGCGCTGTGCCCGGCCACCACGCACGAGGACATGAACTGTCAGCGGTGCGGCATCTGCGCCACCCAGCACAAGGCCGTCATCGGGTTCCGTGGGCACGGCACCCGCCAGCGCCAGCTCGACATCCGGATCCATGCGGTGACAGCATAACCATGGCACCAAACGATCAAGCGGACAGGGCCTTCTGGGCACTCTTGACGATCGCGAACATCTGGGCCGCGTGCGGGTCAGGGCCCTGGCGCTGGCTCTTGCCAGTGCCATGGCTGGTCTTAGCGCTTGTGGCACGAGTGTTCTATTGGGTCAGCGTGTGGCGCGGCAAAGAGGGATGACGGCGTGACCCGCGCAGCCTCGGTAAAGAAGGACTGGGAGTGGGAGTCGGACGTGCCGCGGTGCATGACCTGCGGGCACTTCCGCTCCTCTGCCATGTTCCTGGTGAACAGCCTGCCCAGGAAGGTCTCGCCCTTTTGCAAGAAGGGCCAGTTCAACACCCGGCCCAACGCGGTGTGCAACCGTTGGGTCGACAGAGTGAAAGGTGACACCCTGATATGAGCCACAGCACGGAGTTCAACCTGTACAAGCACTTCCGGGACCTGGTTCACCATCTGGCCAAGCCCGGCGGACGCTCACAGAACGAGCTTGCTAACCTGCTCGGGCGCTCGCCCAACCAGATGAGCGCAGTCTTGCGGACCTTGCGCACCGGGCCCAACCGGATCGTGCGGGTTTGCGGCCGCCGGCCTGATGCCTGGAGTCGGTATCCGGTCTACATCTACGAGCTGACGCCCGAGGGCATGCCCGATGTCCAGTGGGACAAGGCCTACCTGAGCAAGGAGGCCAACGCTGCGCGGATGGTGAAGTACCGCAAGCGCAAGAAGGAGGCGCTCGAGCGCTTCGACTTGATCAAGCGCGAGCTGAGGCAGCCCGAGCATGATCAAAGGGCGCGTCACCTGCAGTCCATCCTTACCCCTGCCCTTGACGCTCCTCCTCAGCATGCGTATCCTTCGCCCCTCGTTACATCCAACAACACCGGAGCCCCAGATGGCCACCACCAAAACGCATTCGATTGAAGTCTACAAGGACAAGAAGGGCGAGTTCCGCTGGCGCCTGTGGTCCCCCAACGGCCGGATCGTGGCTGACAGCGGCGAGGGCTACACCCGCCGCGACAACCTGCAGCGGGCCTTGAACGCCCTGAAGACAGCCTTCCAGTCGCACGACATTCCCGTCTACGAGAGCTGATCTTTCCTGTAACCGGTCGATAACGGGTCACCTCACTGTCGTACTTTGTGAGTAAACTGAAAGTCGCTCAGCAGATCCCCTGCTGAGGTTCTTAACCTGAAAGGCGCTACCCATGAAGAAACGCCATCTTCGCCTCCTCCTGGAGGTCAAAGAGCTGCGGGACCAAGTGGATCGTCTGACAGCCCTTGTCATTGAGCTGAAGGAGATTTCCATGTCCGGAGTTGAAGACCTGATGCGCGAGATTGGCGAAGAGAAAGCCATGGTCGCGCAAGTGCAAGCGGCGCTGACCGCGCTGGCTGGCGAGATCACGCCCCTGATGACCACGCTGGCCCAGACCCAGGAGGCTCTTGCGGCCGCCCAGGCGGCCAACACTGCCAACATCGCGGCGCTGACCGCGGCGCAAGACGCTCTGGCTGCGGCCAACGCGTCGAACGCCGAGCTGAACGCCCAGCTGGCCGCCGCCCAGGAGGCCAATGCCGCGCTGGACACCCAGCTGGCCACGGCCGCCGCTGACCTGAATGCCGGCCAACAAGCCGTCATCGACCAGCTGGCGGGCATGCCGCTGCCCCCGGAAGCGCCGCCCGCACCGACGGCCTGATCCCCGCAGCACCTGCTGCACCCTGACGGCCACCAATCGGTGGCCGTTTTTACACCCACCTCTGAAAGATCACTATGAACACCGAACTGCTGAACAAGACCGAGTACAAGACCCTGGCCGCCGACTGGATGCAGGCCAAGCGCAAGGAAACCGAATGGGCCGAGAAGCGGCTCGCCATCGAGGCGCAGCTGCTGGACGTGCTGCCCCAGCTCCCCGAGGAAGGCCAGAAGAGCTTGCGCCAGGACGGCTTCCTGACCGTGGCCAAGGCCGGCCTGAACATCAAGCCGATCAGCAAGGAAGCCTTCCTGGCGGCGATCGAGTCGGGCCTCATCCCGCCCACGATCATCGAGACGACGCTGTACGAGACCGGCTTCAAGCGCCTGCGCCGCGCCGCGATGGATCAGGAGCCCCAGGCGCTGAAGACCTACACCGAACTGTCCAGCCTCTTCGAGATCAAGCCGGCCAAGGTCAACATCGTCGTCTCGAAGGTGGCCTGATACCCTACGCATTGCCCTACAGAAAGATCCTGATCATGACCATCGACTTCAAAAAGCTGGCTGCAAAGCTGGCCACGCCCTGGTGGGGCCCGATGGCCCCAACCGAATATGTGCTCAAGCCCTCCGGTGTGGGCGTGGGCAAGATCGTGAAGCAGGACTACGGCACGTGGAACCTGACCCTTCTGCTGCGCGGTTCCTACGACATCCCCAAGACCCTGGAAGAGCAGAACATCCTGATCGCGATGTGGGTGCAGAGCCTGCAGCTGTCCCGCATCGAGGTGCGTGGCCAGTCGCTGGGCTCCTACGCCATGCTGATGGACCTGCTCGAGTTCCGGGCCTGGCTGGGCTCGCATCTGGCCATGCCGATCGGGCAGAACAGGGAAATCCTGATCCGCCAAGCTGACACCTTGCTGAAGGTCCCGGCCCAATGAAGTACCCAGCGTTCTCCACCCCGGAGGACGCTGTCAAGCACTACAAGCTGAAGGAGAGGGCAGGGTATGACCTTGCCCCCCTGCAGCTTGAGGACTTGAAGCGGGCTGCCTGCTGGGACAGGGTGAAGTGGTTCTATGACGTGGGCGTAGGCAAGACGGTGTGCTCCACCGTGCATGCCTGGATGGGTGGCCACCAGGTGCACTTGGTGCTGGTGCCGCCGGTGCTCATCACGCAATGGGGGAAGTGGCTGCGCCGGGTCGACCCTGACTGCACGGTGCTCGAGTACCGGGGCACGCCGGCGCAGCGCAAGGCGATGAAGCTCGTGGGTCCGAAGTGGATCATCATGAGCTACGCCATCTTCCGCGGCGATTTCGATCGGATCTTCCGCGAGCTCGGACGTGAGCACCCACACCTCATCGTGGACGAATGCTTCCCTGCGGGCACGCCAGTGCTCACGCCGGGCGGGGAAGTCCAGATCGAGAAGCTGAGAGTCGGGGATCTCGTGCTGACGTCGGCCGGGCCGAGGCCTGTACAGCATGTTTTTAACAAGGTAGCATCGTCACTCCTCACCCTGGAGCTTTCCGATGGACGACGCATCCGCTGTACCCCAAATCACCCAGTATTTACAGACCTTGGGTGGCTTGCCGCCGAAGATTGTGAGGGTCGATGGGTTCTTTCTGTGGATGATCTGTCCGATGTGCGGGAAGGAGTACAGCAAGCGTCTGAGCTTGCTCACTTGGGCCGTGCGGCAGGGCAACCAGACGGGGATGGCTTGTTCCAGACACTGCGGGACGAGACGGAGGGCTGTGCTGACACCCGAGGTGTTTGTCTTGATGGGGGAGAGACGACGAGGGGTGCCCGCCACGGGGAAAAGAGCGAAGGGGTCAGTACAAGGACCCCTCTCGGAAGATCGCCGGGCTCATCTGTCCAAGGTGCTGAAGGCCAAGGGGCACAAGCCTCCGGTAAGGGGTGGCAACGGCACGGGGATGACGCCTGCGGAAGCCTTGTTGGCGCCGTACCTGGAGAGCCAAGGGTTCCAGTGGAACCTGTCAATCGCGCTGGGCAGGGGCTGTCGTCAGGCTGGCTACCCTCCAGCCTACAAGGTGGACTTTGGTTGCCGGGCGCGCAAGCTGGCGCTGGAGGTGGACGGCCAGAGCCACAGGCTTCGGGCCAGGCAGGAGCAGGACCGGAAAAAGGAGGCACGGCTCAAGGAACTCGGGTGGTCCGTGTTTCGTGTAGCCAACGAGGCGGTGCTTACCCTGTTTTCAACCTCGAAGTCGCCGGATGTCCGCACTATTTTGCCGGCGGTGTTCTAGTCCACAACTGCCATCATGCCAAGAACTCCACGAGCCAGCTCTTTCGGCGCATCAATACGCTGTCCACCGGCGGCACCATCCAGCTCCTCACCGGCACGCCGACGAGCAAGCCGACCGACGCCTACGCCTACATCAAGCTGACGACGCCCACGAGGTATCGCAGCCTGGGCCAGTTTGAGAACCTGCACGTGGCGTCGCGGGACTTCTTCGGCAACATCACGGCGTATCAGGCGCTGGACATGGTGAAGATGGCCCTGATGGACATGGCTTGCAAGCGCACCAAGGAGGAGATGTTCCCTGGCATCGTCAAGGCGCGCTATCAGGTCCTGGACTACGAGCTGGAGCCCAAGCACCTGAAGCTGTACAACGAGCTTGCGGAGGAGCAACTGCTCTTGCTGGGCAACGGTGAGAAGATCGACGCAACACAGGCATCAACGCTCTACCATGCACTTCAACAGATCGTCGTCAACCTGGACCATTTCAGTGGCGATGAGGATGCCCGGTCGGCAGCCTACGACCTCATCGACCAGACCATCGACGAGACCCAGTGCATGGATCCTGCCCGGTCCAAACTCATTATTTGGACCTACTACAAGCGCACCTCCGCGTCCATCCTGCACTACCTTGAGGACTTTGGCGCAGTAGGCGCTTACTCTGGGGCGAACAGCGTCAAGTCGGTCGACCGGTTCCTGAACGATCCCAAGTGCAGGATCTTGGTGGCCCAGCCGATGTCCGCAGGCTTCGGGCTTGAGCCTCAGCATGTGTGCTGGGAGAATTTGTTCATCGAGCACTCGACCGTTCCTCTACACTTTGCGCAGTCGGTGGGGCGCACGGATCGCAAGGGACAAATGCACATGCCGACCATGCGCGTGGCCGTGGCCCAGAACACAATTCAGGTTCCACTTCACAGCCGACTCCTGCACAATGGCGACCTCGTCAAGCAGACCGAAGGCAACCTCGCCTCTATTCGGGATGCCATCTATGGAAAGAACTAAAACATGTCACTGGGTCCAAAGATCACACCCGAGGAGCGCCTGAAGCGAGAACGACAATGGGCTGAGACTGGAGCAAAGAACGCCCTCAACGCGCAGGACTGGAAGCTGTGGGGGCTGATGAGGTCCTCACACAGATTCTTCGCCTACGTTGGCCAGACCCTGCTGATGTGGCGCGTGAAGGAGACGGGGCAGGCTGACATCTTCGAGCGGCTGCGCGTCACCGATTTCGAGGCTTGTCCCATCAATGGAATTTCTGTTGACGTCCAGACCAGCGACGGCACGACTTACACCATTGATCACACTCCTCAGCAAATCAATGAGGTGTTTTTCTATGTGCCTCGCTACTGTGCGCTGGAATTCTTTTCCCGCACTGGTGAAGCTGAGCCAACCCTTCGGTTCGGCCTGGTGATTCGCATGAAGGCTAAGCCTGATTCAAAGCAGGTTGACACCAACTATGTGACTACCATCCATGACCTGACCTTGCTGTTTCCGAAGGGAGCGGACTGATGTATCGCTACTACCAAATCGAAGGTGGAGAGGAAGCCTGGAAACCTGTACAGGCTGACTACATCGATCGGCTGGTAGCCGATAAGCAGCCGATGTTCGTGACCGTGCTGGCGACCGACCGGCTGACGAGCAAGGAAACGCCGCGGGAAGAGAAGCTGGGCCTGAAGTACCTGGGCCCTCTCTATGTCGACTTCGACTCGGCAGACATCGCCCGCAGCATCACGGACATGCAGTCCTTCATCAAGGCGCTGCGCACCCGCTTCCATCTCACGATGGGCAGCTACCGGGTGTTTGCCACGGGCTCCAAGGGGTTCCACATCGAGATCCCGATGGAGAACTTCATGCCCAAGGTGCCCAAGGCTGGGCTGGCGCACCTGCCGCTGATCTACAAGCGCATGATCCTCGATCTGGCCGAGGACACGATCGACTGGAAGGTGTACTCGATCGGTATGGGCCGCATGTGGCGCCAGCCCAATGTGCAGCGGCCCAACGGCAAGTACAAGGTGGTGCTCTCCGAAGAGCAGGTGGAGAACCTGACGCCTGAGCTGGTGGACGAGCTCACCAGCTCACCGGTGGATCTCGAGAAGCAGGCCGCGCCCGAGATGAACCTGGAGCTGGCCGTGCTGTTCGACAAGCACAGCCAGGACGTGGGGGACAAGCTGCGCAATGCGAAGAAGCGCAAGCCGATGGATCCCAGCGCGTTCAAGACGCCCATGCCCTCCATCGAGCTGTTGATGATGGGCGAAGGTGTCAAGCCCGGCGCCGGGTTCAATCAGCTGGCCATGCAGCTGGCCATCTACGCCCGCACCGTGGGCATGCCCGAGGACACGCTGGTCGAGAAGTGCAAGGGGCTGTGCGAGAAACACCAGTCCGACGGCCGGCGCTACAACACCCCGCAGAAGCGCGAGGACGAGCTGCGCCGGATGTACTCGGTGATCGGGGACGACCCCTGCTACGAGTACGCCGCACCGCCGTTGCGCAGCCTGCTCAGCCACCCGGCCCCTGACCTGGACGGCATCGCCATCGACCGGGCCGAGATCGAGAAGGACATCGCTGAGGCCAAGGACAAGCCGGTGTGGAACGAGGGTGACACCCCCGCTTCCACAGGTGATCTGGCCCTGGACGAGTTCGCCGACGTCGCCTCGGGCGTCGAGATGACCAAGTACGGGATGTACGCGGAGACCGAGTTCGGCAAGCGGCGCATCAGCGCCATGGCCCTGGCCAACGCCCGGGCCCTGCGTTCGATGGACTCCAACAAGATCGCGATGCTGGAGGCCGACGTGCTGGTCAACGGCAAGTTCGTGAGCCGCCAGCCCATCGAGCTGTCCACCTTCCACTCAGCCAGCGAGATGAACAAGTTCGCCAGCCGGGTGGGCGCCGCGTTCAACGGCACCGAGTCGCAGGTCAAGGCTGGGTTCCTGCGCACGATGGAGGACTCGAAGAAGACCCACGGCGGTGCGGTCTTCGTCCATGAACGCGAGGGCCTGGCCCTGGTCAACATCCCGCACCACCATATCGAGGAGTTGCGCACGCCCTTCCTGATCTGGGCTGACGGCAAGGACGTGGTGCTCGAGAAGAGGGCGCGCGAGGCCGGCTTGAACATCGTGTTCCAGGGCATGCCCGACCCGCGGGGGATCTACCGGTGCGACCTGATGGATGCACCGTCCCTGAGCAAGTGGCTTGAGGAGCCCGGCAGCCGCGACACCATGCGCGACATGCTGGAGAACCTCTTCCGCTGCCAGCGCCCCGACATGCTTGGGCCGATGCTGGGCTGGCTCACCGCCTGCTTCTACAAGTCGATCTTCCAGCGCGCCTACAAGCAGTTCCCGCTCATGCATGTGAACGGGCAGGCCGGCAGCGGTAAATGCTTGGGCAGAGACACGCTCGTGCTTCGCTCCGACGGCACATCAGTGCCTGTGCAGGACGTGCAGACAGGGGAGTTTTTGCTGGGCCCTGATGGGCAGCCTAGAAAAGTTCTCTCTGTTTGTTCTGGTCGGGAGATGCTCTACCGCGTGACCCCTGTGAAGGGCCAGGCCTATGTGGTGAATGCCAGCCACATACTGAGCCTGAGGAAGTCGGAGGCAGCAGCTTTCACCCTCTCCGATGGCTCACGGATTGAGAAGGGCGCTGACGTAGTGAATGTCAATGTTGTCACCTACATGAACAGCATGACGAGCACAAGAAAAGCTCTGAAAGGTTGGCGGTCAGGAGAGGTCAGCTTCCATAGGCCGGAAGAAGTCCTTCTGCTCGACCCTTACTGGCTGGGTTGCTGGCTGGGCGACGGAGCACAGGAGGGTCCAACCCTCTATAAGCCCGCTTGCGCTATGACAGCTTGGTGGGAGGCTCACGCAAAGGCCCATGGGTGTAGCGTCTCAGTGCACCAAAGTCAAAACACAGATTGTCCTGGCTGGGCAGTGGTACGACCAACTGGAGTGGGGAGTTCAGCGCTCAATTCGAACCCCTTTACGAGGCACTTGAGAGCCTATGGGTTGATTAAGAACAAGCATATTCCTGATGCATTCAAGTACGGCTCTGTTCGTACAAGGCTTCGACTTCTGGCCGGCCTCCTGGACTCCGATGGGAGCCTGACGGGTAGCTCCTGCTACGACTGGATATCGAAGGATCAAAAGCTTGCGGAGGATTTCGCATTCGTAAGTAGGTCTCTAGGTTTTGCTTGTTATGTGACAGCCACAACTAAGCGAATCAAAGCTACCGGTTTTGAGGGCACCTATTGGCGTTGCTCGCTGAGCGGGGATGTGGACAGGATTCCCTGTCTCGACAAGAAAGCGTCTCCGCGAAAACAAGTCAAGCGCCATCTGGTTACAGGCATAAAGGTGCAGCCAATCGGTGAGGGCGATTACTTTGGGTTTGAGTTGGATGGTGATCGCTTATTTCTTCTAGGGGACTTCACAGTCACTCATAATACCCAGATGTCGATGGCCATGGCCCGCCTCTTCTACTACAACCAGGAGCCCAAGACCGTCACGCCAGGGTCCACCGTGTTCGCGCTCAGCCAGTGCGCCTCGGGCACCGACTCCATCCCCATGATCCTGGACGAGTACAAGCCGCACGAGATGCCCCCGGGCATGCATGACAAGCTCCGCCTGATGTTCCGCGACGCCTACAACGCGCGGGATGTGCAGCGCGGCGGCGGCAGCCGGGACAGCGACAACTTCCGCGCGCTGTCTACCACCTCCCTGTCCGCGCCGATCATGTTCATCGCCGAGGCCATCGAGGAGGAGACAGCGCTGATGGAGCGCGTGGTGCTGGTCACGATGACGCCCCCGCCCTCAGGCGTGGCGCACCGCTGGGCCAGCCGCTTCTACGCCTTCCGGAAGAACTCGCACATCCTGGCGATGATCGGGCGCTACATCGCCTCCAAGCTGGTGCTGCAGGGCTACACCCCGAAGGACCTGCAGGACGAGTTCGATCCGCTGTACGCGGCCGCGCGCGACGAGCTGATGCTGACCGAAAAGGACCTTGCGTCGGGCCTGGACATGGCCACGCTGCAGGACAAGCAAGCCGCGCGCGAGCGCAGCGTCTTCAACTTCACGGTGGCCAAGTTCGGGCTGCTCAAATTCAAGGAGGTGGTGCAGGGCGCTCTCGGGGAAGACGCCTTCAAAGATGATTTCGAAGACTTCGAGGCGCATGCGTACATTCGCATGAAGGACCTTGCGCAGTCCACCGTGCCCGAGTACATGAAGGTGCTCAACGTGCTGGTGGATCTGTCCTTCGAGGACCCCTTGCTGCCGCACGCGATGCGCTTTGGCCAAGAGTTCGCCTTTGGAAACGTCGGTGGGCGCGACACGCTTGAGCTAGCGGCTCGGGCATCTTACGCACGCTATCGGCAGTACTGTAGGCTCACCAACATCAAGCCTCTGTACGCTGGCGAACAGGCCTTCGCACATAGTTTGCGTGGCATCACGGCGCTGATGCACGTGGGCGAGTCCTCACTTGCTGTTCCTGGTGGGGCTCATGTGTTTGATATGGAAGAACTGCTGCGGGCAGGCCTTCGCGGGTTCAAGCCGCCGAAGGGCCGCCGCTCACACTGAGGAAAACTGATGCGACGCATATTCAAGTACCCGATCGAGATCACCGATTGCCAGACGGTCTGGCTGCCTCCCGGGGCAGTGCTTCGTGCCATCCAGTGGCAGGACATGCAGCTTTGCATGTGGGCTGAGGTGGATGACGAGGCCATTTTTGTGTCTCGTGACATTGCAATCTACGGCACTGGCCATCCCATGCCCGACTACCCTGGCGCTTACATAGGCACCTTCCAGGTAAACCAGGGGCAGTTCGTGTTTCACGCCTACGACCGAGGCTCTGTGTGAAATAAAGAGGAGGAAGTGCTTGACACACTCCTCACTGTTGGCACAATGAGTTCCCTGGCAGGCCGGAAAGACGGTCAAACCCAACCGTTACCTTCAACTAACCTGGATACCATCATGGTCCTGAAACGCAAAGTCAACGCCCCGTTCGAATCCGCTGAACCCAACGCCGAGCAAGCTGCTCAAGATGCTGGTGTGAAGGAGACGCAAGCCGAGGCCACCAAGGCTGCTGTGTCGCCCGCGGCCAACCCCGAGGCCCCGTGGGATCCGGCTGAAGTCGCAGCGGCTGCGCCCGCGGCCACCAAGGCGCTGGTCTCCCAGCCCAAGACCGGTCTGGTCGCCCAGAGCAACCCCAAGGTCAACATCAACGTCGTCAAGAATCTGAAGGACCAGTACCCGGTCCAGTACGATTCGCTGGCCCAGATCATCGCCTCACAAGGGCGCTTCGCAGACCGCGAGACCGGCACCAACCTGGGATCCGAGCTGCTATTCGAACTGCTGTCCTACCAGGACCAGTACGTGGTCTCGCCCAACGACGACAAGGCCGGCAAGGAGTTGGTGAAGTACTCCGCCGACGGCGTCACCTGCTCGGACGGCACCGACGTCAAGACCCACGTCAACGACCTGCGCGAGATAGGCTGGAAGAACGCCCGCGTGAACTCCCGCTACGTCATCGTCGGCGCCTTGAACGCGGCCGAAAAGTCCGAGGCCTTCGACGGCCTGCTGATGCAGATCGACCTGTCGCCGAAGTCCAAGTCGCAGTTCGACCGCTACCTGATCCAGTCGGCCTTCGACCTTGCCAAGGGCAAGATCACCGAAGAGCAGGCCAAGCTGGTGGACATCATCGCCGAGGTGGCCACCAACGTGGCCAACCAGAGCTACACGATCTGCAAGTTCAGCACGCACGTGGGCGACTGACCCTTTCCTCCCTCGGACATTTGTCCGCTTCGCCCGCCGGTCGGCCCCCGCTGCCGGCGGGCATTTTTATTAGGAGTCCCGATGGACGAAATAACACCTGAGCTGATATGTCTTGATACCGAGACTACAGGATTGACTTCGCCCATCGGCGTGGTGGAACTGGCCTGGGTCCGCATCAACATGCACATGGAGGTCCTCGATGAGTTCGACACCCTCGTCAACCCCGAACGAGACATCGAGCCTGGAGCCTTCGGAGTCCATGGCATCTCACAACAGGACGTGGCCGGCGCCCCCACGCTTGCTGAGGCTATCCAGCCCCTGCGAGGCCGACCGGTCTACGTCATCGGGCACAACATCGCATTTGACCTTCGTATTGTGGGAGGGCACCTGGACGTTGTGGGAGACGTCTGCACCCTTGCTCTGTCTCGACAATACCTGAGGGGCACGCCCGAGCGCCCGCTGCTGAACCACAAGCTGACCACGGTGCGCGAGTTCCTGGACCTGCCCTGCCTGGATGCTCACCGGGCGCTGGGCGACACGCACACCTCGCTCAACGTGCTGCGCCGCATCCTGCACGACCACAACCTCACCCTCGACAAGATCATCAAGCGGCAGGCCAAGCCCCGCTTGCTCCATACCATGCCCTTCGGCAAGCACGCCGGCATGGTCCTGTCCCAGGTCCCTCTCGAGTACCGCCGGTGGCTCCTTGGCGCCGGCAACCTCGACAAGGACTTGGCTTACTCCCTTCGCAAACTGGACCCCCAATGAACATCTCATCCCAACGCGGTCATCGCTGGTACAGCCAGCTCTGCAACCAGTGCGTCGTCCTGTTGGACGGCGTGAAGCAGCACTACGTGATCACAGCCACCGAGGAAGATGGCTGGATCGAGCAGTTCGATATCGATGGCCCGACGGTGGGCGACGAGCTGCCAGTCAAGCGCGCCACGGGCAAGGTCGAGATCCTGCTGATCCCCCAAGTGGCCCGCATCATCACGCCCAATTTTCTGCGCGTGGCCCAGTGGCTGACCACTGCCGGCAAGCAGGTGGGCGACCCGAAGCACATCGGCGTGCAGATTGGATGCATGCTGGAAGAGGTGGCTGAGTTCTTGGCCGAGCTGGTGCTGCCTGACGGCAGCACCAGCGATCTGGTCGATGCTCACACCGAGGTGCAGAGTCTGGCCAACCAGCTGAAGCGCGGCCGCGCAGTGGCCTTCGACAACCCCGTGGCTGCCCTCGACGCCCTCTGCGACATCGACGTCACCATCAACGGCGTGGCCTTCCTGGCAGGCTGGAACAAGTGCTTGGCAGACCTTGCGGTGTTGAATGCCAACGACGACAAGTTCGTGGACGGCGTGCCGGTGTTCCTTGAGGGCGGCAAGATCGGCAAGCGCGAGGGTTGGGAAGCGCCCGACCTGACCCCGTTCGTGCAGAACCATGGACTGAGCTATGAGTGAGCGCCTGATCAAGGCGGCCAGGGACATGCTGCAGGCCGTGGATAACATGCTCGCCTGCGGCGAGTGGTACAACGCGGCCGAGATTGCCGCAGAGCTGTCAGCCGCCCTGCTAGAAGCCCAGGCTGACCGGCACCGCGGCGACGCGCGCCGGCACTTCATCTGCCTGTGCCCCGACTGCATCCGGCCGAAGCCACCCTCCAACCCGCAGGTGCTCGCGATTGTCGAGCTGAACAACTTCCTGGACGATTGGTTGAAGCGACATGCTCACGCCCGCTGAAAACCTGCTGGACTGGCTGGCCGAGCGCATGCTGCCGCTGGGCGTTTCGGCGCAGCACCTGCTCACCGAGCCAGCCGCCGCTGACGCCCGGCCCTGGTACACGCCGGCAATGCTGGGCTGTGCCACGGACGAGGAAGGCTGGAACGCGCGCCAGCTTGCCTTCGGGGCTGAGCACACGCCCGCGAGCCCGGCCACGGCCGAGGCCCTGAAGAACATCTACGTGTCGGTCATGACCAGCCGCACGCCGCTGCGCACCGCCCTGGCCTGCACCAGCGCCGGCTTCTCGGCCTGGAACGCCAGCCGGGCCTATATCGTGCCCTACCAGCACGGGCTGGAGACGCACGCGCTGGCCTTGCAGCTGGCTGTGGCCCTGCGGGACTTCACCGGCAGCGTTGAGGTGGTCAAGGGCAACAGCTATCTGGTCCGCTCAGCCACGCATGCCTACGGCGTGCTGGAGGGCCGGCCGGTCGGCGCTCGCTTCAAGGTCCCCGATGTCTCCACCGAGGACATGCAGAGCCTGCTGCTCAGCCCCCGGGCCATCACGCTCGACACGGTGCGCGGACCCATCCGAGCCTTGCGCAACAGCTTCGACCGTGTGTCGGCCGGGCTGGAAGAGCCAGAGCTGGTGCGCGACGCCATCAGCATCCTGGGCTTGCTCACCGCGCGCAGCGCCTGGTTCTGCAAGCTCGACCGGGAGCTGTCCGAGGACGACCGGCTCGAGGAGCGCCTGATGTCCATGATCGAAGACCGCTGGCGCAAGGGTCGGTCCCGCAGGGACGGCATCGACCGGCCGACGACCCGGGCGCAGCAGCTGTCCGCGATGGAGCAGGACCTGCGCACCGTGAATGAGGCGCTGGCCCACCTCGAGGACCCATCCCTATCGGGCTATGCCCGGCTGCACCTGATCCACAGCACGCTGGTGCCAGCCCTGTGGGGCCAGGCCACCTTCGAGAAGCGGATCTCCAGTCGGACGCTGTCCATGATCCAGATGAATCCCGAAATGACCGAGCGCGTGCGGGCTGCGCTCCTGGCGGCCAAGGCCGTCGTTCAAACCCGCATCAACAGGAGGACCCAGAATGTCTGACAAGAACCTTGGCGACATCGACAGCGATGCGCCCGGCACCGGTGCCCGCTTCAACGCCGGCAAACCGCCCTTGCACTTGATCCCGCTGGAGATCATCGCGAGCTGGATGACCTTGAAGCGCATGCCGCGCGTGGTCGGGGAATTTGATCTGGCCCAGGCCCTGCACTTCCTGGGCGAGTTCCAGACGCGCAAGGGTGAGCGGCCGGATAAGTTGACCCTGCTGCTGGTGATCGATGAGATGGGCGCCGATTGGAACGAATGCGCCAAGGTGTTCGGCTATGGGCGCAAGAAGTACAAGGAGTGGAACTGGGTTAAGGGCATGTCGTGGCAGGAGGTGATTTCCTGCGCCTCGCGCCACATCCTGGCCGCCTCACGCGGTGAAGAGCTCGATCAGGAATCAGGTCTGCGTCACATCGGCCACGCCATGTGCAACCTCGTGATGCTGTGGACCTACGGCGACGTATGGTTGGAGGGCGATGACCGGCCTGAGAGCAAGGTGTTCTGGCGCCAGCCGGCTGTGAACCCGCAGCCGGTTCCTGCGCCGGTGATGGTAGCGCCCATCCCAGGTGTGCGCGGGCTGGCAGCTGCGCCGTCGCTGGACGCCCCCTACGGAAGGAACACCGCATGAAAATCGCTTTCGACATGCCGTCGGTGATGAAGACCTGTCTGTACGCCGGGAAGGACCTGGAGTTCGGGCAGGAAATCCTTCACTACGACAAGAAGATCTTGGTCAACGGCTGGCAGCACGGCTACGAGAACGCGATCAACAAGATCGTCGGGGCGCTGAACCGCTTCGGGCTGGCGCCGAAGGACGCGATCTTCGTCTACGAGGGCCGCTCTGCGAAGAAGCAGCGCCTCATGATCTCGCCCACCTACAAGGCGAAGAAGCCCGAGGACGAGAAGCCGGTCCAGTTCCATGAGCAGCTCCAGCTCCTGCAGAACAAGCTGCAGCAGACCTTCCACGACCTGGGGTCGTTGGGCATGCAGCAGGACTTCGTGGAGGCGGATGACATGCTGGCGTGGCTGGCCAGGAACATGGAAGAGGATCTGGTCATCGTCTCCGGTGACGGCGACATGCTGGCGCTGGTGGGCACCAATGGCTACGGCGCCAAGATCGACGTGCTGTTTGGCGACGAGCTGAGCGTCAACAAGTACGGCCCTTTCCCGTTCGACCTGATCCCGGTCTACAAGTCGCTCGTGGGTGACTCGAGCGACAAGATCAAGGGCTGCCCTGGCTTCGGCGAGGACAAGTTCCTGAAGTTCGTGGCTGCCTACGGCGAGGAAGGCCTGTACGAGATCCTGCGCTTGCTGGAGAGCAACTCGTTGAGCGAGCTGGCGGGCAATGCGGAGGAGGACAAGGTCGTCAAGCTGATCTACACGCAGCGCGACGAGACGTTGAAGTCCTACAGGCTGGTGAAGCTGCGCCCCGAATGGGTCAACACGCTGATGCACCCCCTGCGCTTCACGCCAGGCCTTGCGCTGCCCAAGCCCGAGCAGCCTGACGAGCGGCTGGCCAAGTGGTACGCCACGCAGTACTTGGTGACGGGCGCGAAGTTCGATGCGGCCGTGGCCTGGGCCCGCCCCTTCCTCGAGCGTTCGGACTTCATCGGGCTGGACATCGAGGCCTCCACGCCGCCTGAGTCGGACGACTGGCTGGCCAACCAGAGCAAGACGGGCAAGCTCGAGGGGGTGGATGTCATCGGCTCCTACCTCGTCGGCCTGTCCCTCACGTTCGGCGACAACCTGGAGAAGTCGCTGTACTTCTCGGTGGCCCATGCCGACACCGACAACTGCACGTCCGAGCAGGTGAAGGCGTTGGTGCTGTCGCTCGAGAAGCCGCTGGCGATCCAGAACGCCGCGGGCTTCGAGCTGGTGGTGCTGCTGCAGGAGTGGGGCGTGCTGTTGCCCAACTGCCTGGACACGCGCATCGAGGCCGCCTACGTGGACGAGAACTCCGAGCAAGGCCTCAAGCAGTGCAGTGAGCGCTGGTTGAAGTACAAGCAGGTGTCCTACGACGAGGTGACCACCCTCGTCATGACGCCTGATGAGTACATCGACCGGTGCAACCTGGGCTTCGCGGGCCGGGTGATCGAGCGGACGACCAACCCGGATCTGATCAAGGTGCAGTTCAAGATGCACGAGCTGTCGGCCGAGCACGTCATGGCCTATGGCTGCGACGACACGATCACCTGCTCCGCGCTGCACAACTTCTACAAGCTGCACATGCAGCTGGACCACCACTACGACGTCTACCTCGATGTCGAGCTGGACGCCATGTACGCTGGCGCCCAGGCTTTCGTGGACGGCGTCGACATCTCGATGAAGCGTCTGAGCGAGCTGGTGAAGGAAGACGACATCGCCTGGGACAAGGCCTGGGCGGTGCTGCGCGAGTTCCTCATTGCCAACGAGTGGCCCGGCACCGTGCCGCCCACCTACTCCACCGAGATCACAGCCGCTGAGGCGAAGGAGGCCTATGAATTCGTTTCCGGGGTGGCTCTGGATACCAAGGCACGCCTCATCAAGAAGCTGGCGGCTGCTGCGCGAGAAGCAGGACAGGACCTATTTGCGACGCTACTTGAGGGTACGGCGAATGCGGAGGGTGCAGCACGGTTTACTGACTTTGTGCGTTCACGTTTCACCGGTGAGCCCGCTTTCAAGGTAAATTCCCCGAAGCAGAAGAACCGGGTCCTGTACGAGCTGCTGGGCCTGCCGATCCGGCTGCGCGGCGAGGTCACCGACAACATGCGGGCCGGTGGTGCCACCGAGGGCAATCCCAAGGCCAACGCCCTGGCCATGGCCTACGCCTTGAAGTACGACGTGCCCGAGGACTCGGAGATTCGTCCGATCCTCTCCGCTCTGCAGCACATGCAGACGGTGCAGACCCGGCGCGGCCTATATTGGGACACCTACCCAAATTTCGTTCATTGGAAATCGAACAAGGTCCACCCTAACCTGCGCCAGTCAGCCACCAACACCCGGCGGCACACGGCGTCCAAGCCCAATGTCCAGCAGGTCTCCAAGCACCCAAAGACCGAGGGGGAGACGCCGAAGGTACGTGAGGTCTATGTGCCTCACCACCCAGATGCCGTCATCGTCTCGATGGACGAGGCCGCACAAGAGCTTCGACTCATTGCGGACTACAGCAAGGACCCCAACATGGTGTCTTGTTTCATTGGCGACAACAAAAAGGACATGCACGCACTGACCGGCGCCAGCATCTTGAGGGACCAAGGACCAGAGTTCGCCCGATGGTCCTACGAGGAATTCTCCAAGGCCTACGCAGATAAACATCATCCGGACTATGCTTTGCTGAAAGAGTATCGTACACTTGGGAAAAAGGTAGCGTTTACAACGGAATACGGAGCTCAGGCCCCCAAGCTGGCCGAGACCTTGATCGTGTCCGAAGAAGAAGCTCAGCGATTCATTGATGCGAAAGAGGCAACCTTCCCGCAGGCCCGGGCTTGGAAGTCTTCGGTCGAAGATGAGGCGAAACAGAAGGGGTTTGTGCGGACCAAGCTGGGCGCTGTTCGCCACCTTGCTGAGGCTTTGATGAGTGATGACAGGTATGAAGCTTCAAAAGCCAGCAGACAAGCCGTCAATTTCGAAATTCAGAGCAGCTCTGCTGAGATGATAAAGCGAGCTGTGGGTGCGATGTGGAGGGCACGCCTGCGGTTCAAGTATGACTGTCGGTTCCTATTTCCTGTCCATGACGAGGTGGTCTGGAGCGTCATGAAGAAAGACCTATTGCCCTTCCTCAAGGAGGCTCACGCTTGCATGGTGCAGCCTTATGGTGGCATGTTCATTCCCATCGAATCCAGCATTGCCTTCGGTCCCAATTTCGGGCCTGAATGGCAGATGGAGATTGGAAGTGAGCCCACGGAGGAAGCCATCGCCAAGGGGTACAAGATGTGGGAGGAGAAAGAACGTGAAGTATCCGAAGCTGCAACCGGGTGATCGAGTGGGCCGATGGATCCTGGTTGACATCAGCCACAAACGCAGAGGAGAGGCTCACTGGAATTGTCTCTGTGATTGTGGCAACACCAAGGCTATAGCAGCGGGCAGCCTTAAACGGAAAGCCTCTAAGTCCTGCGGATGCTTGAACGCTGAGATGATTTCTCGGCGATCTGTAACGCACGGGAAGTCAAACGACCCGATATTCGCTATCTGGAATGCGATGATTCAACGGTGCCACAACCCTAACTCCAAACAGTGGGAGGACTACGGTGGTAGGCAGATCGGGGTGTGCCCTTCCTGGCATGTGTTCGAAAACTTCTACGCGGACATGGGAGACCCCCCGTTCAAGGGAGCCCACTTAGATCGCAGACGAAACGAGGAGGGCTACTCAAAAGACAACTGCCGGTGGGTCACTCGGACGGTGAACATGAACAACACGCGATTCAACCAGCATGTACAGGTCGGAAACGAGCAGATGACGGTTTCCGAGCTGGTCAGGCTCTGCGGCTTGAAGTACACAACGGTCTACCAACGACTGTACCGGTACAACACCCCCGCAGCAGAGGTCCTGAAAGGCTCAACGATGTACCCCACGCCTGTCCTCCCGCTTGGGACACAGGCTGATTTAGCAACTTCCCAACTCTGAAGCAACGATTGAAAGGGTGGCTGCATGCCAACGACGTTAGGAACTAGAGGAAAATGGAGCGAAGGCAAGGTCCGCGACTACATGAAGGTGCTGAAGGCCCAGCAGGGGTTCAACTTCATGCGCCTGCCGGATGCCCGGGCCGGTTCCTTCGTCAAGACGACGGCCGACTTCCTGGTGGGCCTGAAGACGCCTTACCGACGCGACGCCTGGATGTTGGAAGTCAAGGAGGTGAACCACACCTTCCGGCTGCCGCGCAAGAACTACCCGCAGGACCAGCGCGCCATGGTCCGCGCCTGGGAGCTGGCCGGCATCCAGTCCCACGTGGTGGTCGCCTTCCTGGCCCTGAAAAGCCCAACCTACCGCGCCACCGACCTCATGTGGCGCTGGGCCCCTGTGGGCTACTTCACCGGTGACGACACCTCCAGCTGGGACATGCAGGACCTGCCCCTGGTGACGCTCGAAACCGCCCTCAGCAAATTCACGAGCATTGGCCAATGAACCTCACTGTCTACAACGATGTGCACATCGGCGTCCAGCGCTCTGCGGGCACCACGCCCCTGACCGCTTGGACGCTGCGCCAGAGCATCCTCACCCAGTTCGCAGACCTGATGGATGCGGCACGTGGCGACGACGTCATGATCCTGGGCGATCTGTTCGACAGCGCCAGCATCCCGATGGCCGACTGGCTGCGCACCTTCCAGATACTGCACGAGTGGCTGGAGCCCAAAAGTGGACGCTTATATCTTGTGGCAGGCAACCACGACCTAAGCAAGACGGATACGACGCTCAGCAGCTTCCAGCTTCTGTGCAAGGTGCTGCAGGACCTGCACCCTGACCGGGTCGGCGCCATCTTCACGCCCACTCAGACGCCCTACGGGCACGTCATTCCGCACCTGCCCAACCAGGATCTGTTCGATGCGGCTATCGCGGCGGTGCCAAACCCCTGCACCAATCTCTTCCTGCACTGCAACTACAGCAACAACTTTGCAGCGCAGGCTGACCAGTCCCTGAACCTGACCCAGGAGCAGGCGGCGGCGTGTCCGGCCGGCTTGATCGTCATCGCGCACGAGCACCAGACCCGCAAGCAGGGCAAGGTCTGGATCCCCGGCAATCAGATCGTCTCCAGCATCTCAGACTGCCTGCACACTCAGGCCAAGCAGCACTTCAAGATCGTGCGCGGCGTGCCCTCGCTCGAGGTGCTGTACCCGGTCCACGAGGTGTACGAGGACATGAGCTGGTCCGAGCTGAGGGACAGCGAGAAGCCCTTCATTCGCATCAGCGGCTCAGCCTTGGCTACCGAGGCGGCTGACGTGGTCAGGGATATCAGCAATTATCGAAAGAACTCCAACGCGTTCATCGTTTCGAATGCGGTGAAGATCCTGGCTGAGGATGGCAGCGACGTGTTCGCCAAGTCCTTGGAATCTGTGAAGAGCTTCGACGTGATGGCCGCCCTGAGGGCGTTCCTCACTGCCGAGGAATATGCTGTTGTGGAGAAACTAACTTGATCACCCACCTCCGACTGAAGAACTTCAAGGTCCACCAGGCTCTCGACATCGCCTTCGGCACCGGCCTGCAGACGATCCGTGGCGAGGTCGAGGCTGGCAAGTCCAGCCTGATCGAGGGCATCACGTTCGGCTTCTTCGGCGCGGCCGCGCTGCCGCTGTCGCTGGCCGACACGGTGACCTGGGGCCAGCCCGAGAGCTCGCTGCGCGTGGAGATCGATTTCATGCACAACGGTCAACCCTTCTCGCTGTACCGGGCCAAGTCCGGTGCCGAGCTGACGGGCGCTGGCGTGCGCGTGAGCGGCTCGGCCGAGGTCACCAAGTTCTGCGAGGGCCTGTTCGGCTGCAGCGCCGCGGTGGCCAAGCAGGTGCTGCTGGCCAGCCAGGGCGACTTGCGCGGCGCGCTGGAAGGCGGCCCGGGCGAGGCGGTGCAGCTGATCGAGAAGCTGGGCAACGTGGGGCTGCTGGACACGATCATCGGCAAGATCCAGGACCAACTCCCTAGCGGCAACACCGCGTCGCTAGAGGCGCTGATCGCGCGCGAGGCGGAAGCGAAGCCGCCGCCTGAGCCCGACTACAGCCTGAACCAGGTGGCGCACCAGGCCCAGATGGACCAGGCCGCCGCTGACGAGGTCTACCTGGACCTGGAGCAGGAGCTGGCCGAGATCGACATCGCCGGCGCGAACAAGGTGCTGGGCGCGTGGCGCGCGGCCGATGATCGGCTGACCCGGGCCAAGACCATGAGCGCCACGCACGCCCGCGCGCTGGCCACCGCCGGTGATGCGCTACAACTGCTGAGGGCCAAGCCCGCGCCCGACTTGGTGGCCATCGCCGAGGACAAGGCGGCGGCTGACCAGATTGCCCGGGTGGCCAAGGTGCACACACAGTACGTCGGCATGCTGGCCAAGCTGCCAGACGACCTCTGGGAAGGCAGCCCCGAGTCGCTGTACGCGGAGATCAAGAAGGCGTCTGACGCCGTCAACGAGACCAAGGCCGGCGGCCAGCTCGAGGCCGTGAAGCTGGCCCGGCTGGAGGGCACGCGCATCACCGAGACGGCTTGCGGGTTGTGCGGCAAGGACCTGCGCAACGTGCCCGAGGTGGTGGCCAAGAACGCGCTGGTGGACAAGCTGGTGGCCGAGTCGACCGAGCGCCAGATCGCGCTCAAGGCGCAGTACCGGATGCAGGTCGAGGAGCTCAACACGCTGGAGGTGCTGAACACGGTGCACCAGCACTACGACGAGCTGGCCACGCGCGAGCCGGCGCTGGTGCGCTACACCTCCGACAGCTCTGTACCCGGCTTGCTGGAGTGGATCGGGCCGACCGACCTGACGCCCAGCACGCGGAACTTCACCAAGGAGCTGAGCGATGCCCGCGCGCACCAGGAGCAACTGGCCGCGACCCAAGCGCTAGTGGACCGCACGACGGTGCTGTGGGATAGCGCGATCGCGGAGATCACGGCGCTGAACACTGAGCTGAGCCAGCTCGATATCGTGTCGGCGGGGGCGGTGCTCGAGAAAGCCAAGGAGCTGCAGGAGCGGGTCAAGGCCGCCGAGCTGACCTGTCGGCAAGCCCGGGTGACCGTGCAGCAGACCGGCGAAGCTTGCCGGGCAGCCCTGCAGGCGCACCAGGTCGCCGTCGAGGCCTACGCCGCGTCCCAGGCCCGGCTGGCCGCGTTCCAGACCGAGCTGGCGGCCACGCGGCTGCACAACCAGGTGATCAAGCGCATCCGCGAGGCGCGGCCGGCCGTGGCCGACCAGGTTTGGGCGCTGGTGCTGTCTACCGTCAGCCAGTACTTCAGCAAGATCCGCGGCCGGCCGAGCGCGGTGCTGCGCGGCGAGAAGGGCTTCACCGCGGACGGCCACCCGGTCAAGGCATTGTCCGGTTCCACCAAGGACTCGCTGGGCCTGGCCATCCGGCTGGCCCTGGCCAAGACCTTCCTGCCCAGCCTGGGCTTCCTCATCTTGGACGAGCCCACGTCAGCCTGTGACAAGACACGGACCCAGGCCATGGGAGGTGTGCTGGCCGCTGCTGATTTTGACCAGATATTACTCGTGACCCACAGCGACGAGCTTGACTGCTTCGCTACGAACTTGATTCAGCTGTGATAGCATGCAGTTACCCTCACCGGAGTAAAGCATGCGGAAGTCTGATCTCCTGCCCGGCGCGCGCTACGGGAAACTGACCATACTGAGGGAGGGCGAACGGGCAAAGAACGCACGTCGGTTCTGGGTCCGGTGCGATTGTGGGGTTGAAAAGCTAATGCGTGCGGACCCCATCCACCAAGGGAGAAACATCTCCTGTGGGTGCCATGGAAAAGCAATCCTGGGAGACAACTCCAGACGACATGGGCAGACCAGATCATCTACCTACAAAGTCTGGGAAAACCTGCGTCGGCGCACCCGGAGAACCGATGGCAATCGAGCCCACAGATACATCGCCCGAGGCATTTCTTTCGACCCTCGGTGGGCGGTGTTCGAAAACTTTCTTGCCGACATGGGGGAGCGCCCACCTGGAACATCTATTGATCGAATCGACAACAACTTGGGGTATTCAAAGGCTAACTGCAGATGGGCTACCCCCACAGAGCAAGCTCGTAATCGGGCCACGAATCGCGTGTTCAGCTACAGAGGTGCAAGCCTATGCCTGGCAGCTCTTGCTGAGTTGGCGGGGCTCCCCGCTGTGAATGTTCGGCAGAGGCTTCGGACTGGCTGGACACCTGACCGCGCATTTGGTCTCACTGGAGTAACGGAGAAATAATCATGGAACCCACCATCCTCACCCGCAGCGGCCGCTACTTCGACTTCACCAAGCCGCACGAGCACGACTTCGTCATCGAGGACATCGCCGATGCCCTCTCCAACATCTGCCGCTTCAACGGGCACTGCCCCTTCTACAGCGTGGCCCAGCACAGCGTCGCGGTGAGCTGGCTGGTGCCCCAGCAGTACGCCATGGAGGGCTTGATGCACGACGCGGCCGAGGCCTACCTGGGCGACGTGACGGCGCCGCTGAAGATGCTGCTGGCGCAGGTCTACGGCCCGATCGAGGACGCCACCGAGGCGGCAATTGCCAAGCGCTTTGGGCTGAAAGAGCCGAAGCACCCGAGCATCAAGGTCGCCGACCTGGGCATGCTGAAGCTGGAGCACAAGAAGCTGTTCGCCAAAGCGGAGGAGTGGAGCATCACCCGCAACATCGCTTGCGCGCCGGACCACCTGCTGCAGTGGACGTCGGGCCCATCCCAGGCCCGAGACATGTTCCTGGCGCGCTACCAGTACCTGCGCGACATCGGGCTATGAGCCCTCGCTGTCCTCGTACCGGATGAAGAAGGGCGTGGTGTAGAGGTAGCCCGGATAGCCGAAGTGGAGCTTCTTCAGGTTCAGCAGCTCCACGAAGCGGCGCTTCTGGGCCTCGCTGAAGTGCTGGAAGTAGAACTTCAGCGGCACCGGCGGCGTGTCGGGCTTGGCGTCCAGGTACAGCTTGTAGTTCTTGTCCGTCGGGCCCAGCTCGACGGTCTCTTCTTCCAGGCGGGCCATCAAGGCCGTTGGGTTGAAGCTGCCGCAGTAGCTGCACGTGTGGTCCGAGCGCCAGACGTCGTCACCGGACATCGCGCGGCGCGGGCAGGAGGGGGGGTCGTCGGTCATCGCGATCCTTCCGGGTCCACATGTCGTAGATGAAAGCGCCCACGGCGGGGGCGGTCAGGGCGACGCCGCTGACCTTGGCCAGGAGCAGGAAGCCGCCCATGAACATGGGCCAGGCGTTGGCGAGCTCGGTCATGGGATGGCCTTTCCGGAGATCTGGGCTTCCTTGATCAGCTCGATGACTTCACCCACGGTGTGCGGACGCACAACCGGATCCACCTCGCGATGGATCCTGTCCTCGATGTAGAACAGCATCTCGGCCAGGGTCATCGAATCGATCCCCAGCTCCTCGAGCGTCGCCGTGGGCACCACGCGCTCGAGTGGCACCTCGGTGTAGGCGGCCGCCGCCGCAAGAACCAGGTCGTAGGCGGTGGCCATGCCTCACATCCCCGGGGCGTAGGAAGGGACGCGGGTGTAGTTGTTGCGGTTGGTCGGCGGCGTGACCGTCCCTTTCAACTCGTCGGTGAGCAGGTCACGACGCTCGCCGTTGGGCAGCTCGTAGATCGCCAAGTGGAAGACGATGGTGCCTTGCGGGTACTTCGGGTGAGGAACGTCACGCACGATGTACTTGATGATCTTGGTTCCCATGAATCTCTCCTAGTTTGCCGGCATAGCGGCGATGCACGCCCGTGTTGGCCCACAGGACGAAAAGCAGAAGGCTTCCACCAGGGTGTCCGTCCTTCATATCGCACTCAAGGTCAGCACCCAGGCCTTTGACAAGCCGTAGGCACAGCTCATTGTCATCGAACACGGGGAACGTTGCTCGCTTGACTTGCAACTTTTCGAACAGTAGCCGAAGGGTCTCACGCAGGAAAAGGGGGGTAGGAATAGTGACAGCAATGTGGCACCACACGTTGGTGCCTGTGTAGTCATAGCACAACAGGCCTGAGTTCAGCACCCCATTCTGTTCCACGCCGACAGCAAAAGTGGCCGGTAGCGTGTAGCAGGGATCTGCGTCGTGGGCCTGGTCGCTAACCCAGCGCGCGATGCGCGGGGCATCCGTGCAGACCTGCAGGCTCACTTGGCGTTGCCGCGCGACACGAACCAGTAGGACAGCGCGGCGCTGGCCTGGCTGCAGACCCAGGCGATGGCGTCCTTGCCCAAGGCGTAGCGCTGCTCGATCGTCATGCCGGCCCAGTCCGCGGACAGCACCTTGTCGATCATCAGGTAGTTGAGGTAGACGGCGCCGCCCAGCAGCACCACGGTGGCGCCCGGCCGGATGAAGCGGCGGAAGGCGTCGGCCAGGACCAGGGTCCAGCCCCACCAGCCGGCCTGCTTCAGCTCCTCGCCGTCGAGCTTGTCGGCCGCCTGCGTCGCGCTGATGGCCATCATGCGGGCCGTCTCGATCGACGCATCGCCCTCGATCACCGCCACCTCGCGCTTGCCGGCGTTCTCGGCCTTGACCTGGTCCAGGTCGGCCTGCCGCAGCGCAAGCTCGTGGGCCCACTTGTCCTTCTCGTGCGCGAGATCGAGCACCTTCTGCTGCAGGTCGACCTTGCGATTGAAGTAGCCCATGAGGCCACCCAAGATCGAACCGAAGCCCGAGCTGCTGAGGAAGGTGAGAATCAGGGCAATCACGATTTGATCTCCAGGTCGAAGGGCCGGCCGTTGGCCCACCGCATCAGTTCAGTTAGTGCGGACTTACTTACCAGGCCCGCGCGCTGGTGCTTCCCTCGGGAGTTCAGCAAGAAGCCGCGGACCTTGTGCGGCGCGATGCAGCCTTGGAGCTGCGTGTCCCAGCCCATGTGGATGTCGCCAGCCAGGTTCGCGCTGTGGATCAGCACGTTGCTGCGGCCGGGCACGTCGCACACACCGTAGACGCGCCCCATGCGAGGCGACTTGACGATCACGCAGCGGTAGATGCCCTCGGGGATGCAGGACAGGCCGCGCTGGTTGCCGCGCCAGGGCAGCTCGAGCGAGCGCAGCTGGTGGCCATCGAACTCCAGCAGCCCGAACGTCCCCTGATCGGTCTGGTCTTCCCGGGTCAGGGTGACGTGGAGCATCAGCTCACCTTGCGCACCAGGAACTCGCTCCACTTGTCCATCAGCCGCGCGCCAGCGTAGGAGCCCAGCCCGATGGAGACCGCTTCGGTCATGTCGGCGATGTCAGCCTGCTCCATGGCGAAGAAGACCAGGATGCCGGCCAACCAGGAACCCATCAGGTGGGCAGCCACGAAGATTGCCCACTTGGGCGGCAGACCGGCCTTCAGGGCGTTCAGCAAGGCGGCAAGCCCGCTCACGGTGGCTAGGATGAAGACCATGGCCCAGGCCAGGCCGGGCACAGCCATCAGGGTGTCAGCCAGCGTGATCTGCGTGGCCCAGGCAGTGACGGGCCACAGCAGGTAGACAACCAGCTTGAGAGCCCAGAGGGTCTGCTTAGGAATCATGTCTGGGCTCTCGCTCTTGATGTGGGATAACATAACGGTATCTTACATCCTCAATTGAGATCCAGACACAGGCCGTAGCATTGAGACCGAATAGTAAATCATGAGCAGAAGGGACACCACTTCGTGCTGCCATGTAGATGAGGGCCAGGTAACAAAAGGCCATACCTACATAATTTGTGTCACGCCATTGTGCTGCAGCCTTCCAGTCGAATCGGTGGTCCAGGATGTCGTTTAGAACCGTGTCGAAGATGCCAGCTGCAGAGCACAGGATCATGACCCAGGACAAGGCCGGAAGATTCTCCTGTGCCAACACTCCGCTGAACATGACCTCGGGCTGGGTGAGGCCCAGGTAACCGATGCAGATCGTGACCAGACAGACATAGAGGCGGAACCCAATCTGACGGGCGACAGTGGCCATAAGGGCCTCCAGATCAGGCGATCTCTTCGATGGAAATAGGTAGAGATCGCCGGTTGTAGTACGGGTACTCGAGGGACGAGAGCTCTCGCATGGTGCCGAGGAACCCGTAGCGCTGGGTGAGTTGGGCATCACTGACGTCAGGCGAATAGAACACTGGCTCGACTGTACCCAAGATCCGTTGCATATCGTGCAACATGTCTGCCTCAATCATTGTTCTCTGCTCTAGTACCATGCTCACAGAACGAAGACGACGGCGTTTGTTTGCCCATTGGGCCCCACTTTCGGCTCGGGTTTTGGTTGATAGGTCAGTCCAGGAGTCCTTCAGGCCATAGCTTGCATTGACTGTCGGTATATAGCCCCCAGCAGCACCTGCTTTGCCAACCTCGACATAGCCTACAGGATTGGACGTGTCGTTGATCTCATAGCGCAAGTAGCGCCCAGAAACAAAGCTGGTGTGGATGTAAGCGTTGTGGAACCGACGGCGGTAGTAGCTCGCGGTGTCCTGGACACCCACGGCCGAGAAGCCTGCCTCCGAGCCCAGCTCCCAGGCGTTGAGCGAACCGGTGGTGAGCACGTCGCCAGCGCCCAGAGTCGTGCCCACCTTGGCCACCCAAGTGGCCGCGTCGCTCAGGTTGGTGCCGGCCATATAGAACAGGCGCAGAGGGTAGGTGGCGCCCAGGTCGATCTGAATGATTGTGCTGGTCGTCAGGGCGTTGGTGCTGCGGGCCACATCAGTGATATCGGCCGATGTGACGAGAGACAAAGGAGCGTCCGCAAGCCAGCTGCCTCCGCTCGTGCCGCTGGTCAGCTCGTGGGCTCGGTCGGGGTAGAAAAGGCCGATCATGGGGCTGTCCTCAGGTGAGTTCTGTTGTGGGCGGGGTAAAGGAGGCAGTGTGCACGGCGCTGCCGGTCACGACGCGCAGCTCGTCGTAATAGACCGTATGAGCGCCGCCGTCATTGGTGCACATCACGATGATATCGGTGCCGACGTCATAGGTGCCGGTGAAGGTGGTGGTGGTAGCCTGCAGCGTGCCGTCGATGAAGCCGCGGATCACGCCAGAGGCGTCGCGGCTGAACTCAATGTGAGCCCAGGCGTTTACAGGCACGGAGTTCGTGGGGCTCAAAGCTACTGCACCAAGGCCTGGGCGGGTGACGACCAGCCGGTTAGTACTGCTGATCTGGAAGCTGTAGAAGTTGCTGGAATAGCCGCCCTCCCAGATCGAGACTGCGCCGTGCGTGGACGGCAGGTAGATAAAGACCTGGAGGTTGAATGGGCCAGTGCTGAGATTGAGCTTCCCTGCAGATGTGTGCGGGGTGTACAGAACGTCCCCGTTGCCTGCGGCATTTTTAAGCACTGCGGATCCGAGCTTCGGAGCCGGCGAACCTGTAGTGAGAGTGTTATCTCCAAAGCCGGTGTATTCTGTGACTGTTACCGGGCTAGCTGACGAATCAGTGAATGTGGACGAACCGTTCGCGCCATTGAAGTGCATGAGCAGCGCGGTGGTGCCAGCGGGAGCGGAAGCAAGGCCTGGGATAAGCGAGCTGGTAGCAACCAGCAGAGCCTCTGGGCCTGTGTCTCCAATAGCAGCAGCCGCAATCAAGGAGGCCGTCGCCACTAGGCTTCGCGAAGTGGCTCCGTCTGAGGGCAGGACGCTCAACCCAGGATCAAAGATGTAAACAGCCCCTGCTGCTGATCCATTTGAATTTGTGTCTCTGTAGGCAGAAGCTGCTACGGTGTGGCAGTAGTAGCTGTTCTGTATTTGTTGAGATCCCAATGAGGCGTTGACCGTTGCGTCAGAAGCGATAAAGGAGGCTACCTCTGACCAAGCGCCTGCAGACTCCGTGAACGCCCTGACAATCCCAGCTCCGAATCTAGCGAAACTGGCGCCGCCACCGCCGACAAACATGAGAGAACCCGCCGGGCTCAGCGAGGCACCATGCCCAAAGGCTTCATCAGAGCCGTAGTACTGCGTGGATACCCTCGTTTGTTCTACCCAGGACCCTGTAACCAGCTTGTACCACCAAACCCCCTTACGACCGGAACCGATGATTACACGGTCTCCAGCCTCATTGATTGCCACATTGTTGCCAAAAGAAGTGTTGGCAACAACGCCTGTACCTCTGACTTTTACCTGCAGTGTCCAGGTTGTGCCTGAACGTGTATAAATATAGGCATCACCTGTCCCATCATTATTTCCGTTACTGGCGCCAACGACCGCCGTGCTGGCATCAAAAGAAAACGCCACAGAAACGCCATAAAAGGGAGCCAGGTAGCCTCCAGTCGGCAGCAAGGTGTTGTTAAACACCCAGGCCCCGCTTGCCAGCCTGAACATGTGAACCATGTTACCAGCAGAAGAGCCTGGCTCGCCCACGGCGATCCACAGCCCGTCTTTAGATATCTCGACTGTATTTCCGTACCCTGAGTCCAGGGCTCTCCCAGGAACAGTCAGTTCAACCGGAGAGGACCAACCGCCTCCTGACCGAGTGCTGACGTAAGCTTTCCCATCAGAAGGCGTATTAGCTATCGCTCCTATGACCAGAGTATCTCCGCTCCCAGAGAGGGCCACGGCACGACCGAAAGATGTGATGCCCGTGGTTGGACTGAAGATATTTTCTTCGGACCAGGTAGACCCAGACCTCACGCAGACATAGACGCTTCCCATGGTTGTGGGGAAAGTGATCGTCTGAAGATCAGCGCCGACTGCTAAGGTGTTGCCATCCAAACTGAGAGACAACGACCAACCAAATCTTGAATTAGCTACACCGTTCGACGCGATGATCTTCGAGACCTGAAGGGTCCTTGCTAAGGCGGCTGAGCCAACGAAAGTGCTCTGCCCCAGAACTAGGTTATTCATCATACGTCTGGGCTTCCAATCGTAGCCAAGATCGTCACCGCATGCAGTCGGGCAGGAACAGTGAGGGTATCGCCCGCCACAGTGGGATCACGATAAATCCGGAAAAAGACATAATCCCCATCAGCAGGCGATCCTGCGACGGTAATCGCAGGTGTCACAGAACTTGTGTACATTTTGTCCGCAGTACCGCCAGTGTCAATAATCACCTGGGGAGTACCAAAAGTCGTGGCAATCGTGTCGTTATCACTCACGGCTACTGCCGCGATCGCCCACTGCACAGCGTAAGGAGTGCTCGCTGTTCCATGGGACCAGTGGAACTTGGCAGTAATGGTTCCCTCGTTCCAGGACGAGGGCATGGGAATACCAAACTGCGCATAAGTGGCAACAGTTCCGTCAAACGCCAGGTAACTTAGATCCACGTCGCTGACAGAAGCGATAGTCAGCACAGCTGAACACCCATTTGAAACCTGCGGTCGCATCGCCGCCGCGGTCACAGGAATGGCATGCACTGCCGGCCCGCCGCCGCCAGAGCCGCTGCCGTCCCCTGTGGCCGTGCCCTTGATGAGGCTGACCGTGGCCGGGCCGATAATCTTGGTGGAAGCCCCGCCTGTAGTTCCAGGCACCGTCGACATCAGGCAGTAGAGCACTTTGCCCTGCGCCGTGGCCGAAATCACCACCGTGCCACCACCGTCTGTGCCGATGCCGCCGCTCCAGCCGCCGTTGTAGGTCGTGCTGTCGCCGAGCGAGTAACCCGAGGTGAAGGCCGGGCCACCCCAGACCTTGTAGGTGATCAGCCGCGTGCTCAGGTCCATCGAGATGGAAGCGATGCGGAAGTGTCGGCCGCTGGTGCAGCCGAACCTGGGCATGAAGATCTGTACCGGGTCGTTGAGCTTCAGACTCAAGCGGGCCAGTGTGAACGGTACCTCGAAGGTGATCACGTCCCGATGGGCCCCGTACAGTCCAAAATAGGTACCGACCACCGAGCCGAAATTGATCAGCGCCTTCGACTCCAGGGTCACGGTGACCGAGTTGACGAAGTTGAAATGCACCTGGTCCGAGGTGCCTGTTAGAGCCAGTTGCCAGGGGTCACGGCTCAGCTGCTCGCGCATGACGTCGTCTGCGCCATTGGTCAGATTGCTGGGCCAAGTCTCGCCGGCGTGGAAGTTCACCTGCCAAACGGGCCCCTCCATGTCGCTCAAGAACCCGCGGCGCACATTGGAGATTCTGTCCAGCGTGAAGGTAGCCGCATAGACCTCACCACCTTCGAGAGCTGAGGGCGACTTCAGGTGCGAGCAGAAGAACAGGTTGTGCCGATCAAACCCGAAGCAAGCCTGGGAAGCAAAGGCTGCGGACTGCAACACATCCAAGTAGGTGCGGTCATCGGCGATGTACTGCCCAGGAATCAGCAGGTCCTCATCAGCCCCTGCAGGCATGGTGCTGGGCAGGACATCAAACAGGCCGGCTTTGCGGCACATGTCGGTCATGGTCCAGTAGCCCGGTATCGTGTTGTGGATAGGGTCTGCCGGATCCATCACGGTGCCGAAGGTCTGCACCCGGATGTCAAAAATAGGCGGCGCGGCCAGCCGGAAGTACACGGGCCCGATTGGGTAGCCACCGGACACCGTGCCGCGGTAGAAGCGCACGGTCCCCTCGGAGGGCTCGACGTACTGCAAGTCGTGGAGCGTGGCGTAGTCGGTGCCCAGCGTAATCTCGGTGCCGCCTTCGAAGGCGCGAATCGGGTAACCCGCCTGGATGGCGTTGGACTGGACGTAGTAGATCTGCTTGACCGTATCGACGCAGATGGCCGGCACGAAGCCGGGGTTCAGGAAGGTCAGCGGCTTCTTCTGGTTGAAGCCTGTCGGGCCTTCGAGGTCCCCGGTGCCCGTGAAGGTATCGGTCACCACCGGCTTATCCAGCAGGTAGGAGCGGTCACGCAGGCGCAGCCGGATCTCGGTGAAGTCGGCCAGCACGTTGAAGAGCTGGGCCGTGAAGACGGGCTCGTAGCCTGAGGGAAAGTTGCTGCTGCCCTCGTAGCCCACCCACACCGTCACCTCGCCGCCGGCGGTGCCCAGCTCCACCCAATCGTCCAGCAGCCCATCATCGTTGCTGATGACGATCTCGCCCACTGAGGGTTTTACGGCGCCGGTCAGCCGCGCGCTGGAGAACAGCTCCTGAGTGAAGGTGCCGGGGTTGAGCAAGCGCGCGGGCGCGTGCACGTTGGCGGGCGTGTCCGTGGGCTTGGTCTTGAAGCCGTGCGTGGAGACCAGCTTCTGCTGCGTGGTGTTGGCGTTCGACTTGAACCGGATGTCGGCTACGAAGTTGAAGAGCGGAGTGCTGCTCATACCGAGGCCGCCTCCAGCTCAGCCGTCCTACGCCCGCCGCGCATGTCCGCAGCGATCTCATCGAGATCCGCGATCATGCGCTCGTAGGCCTCGCCAGCCTGGGTGATGGCAGCCGCCTGTTGCTCAGCCAGGGCTTCCAGAGCCGTGAGCTGGTCCTTCAGGACCTTGGCCTGCGCGTCGATCGCGGTGCTCATCGCGCTCACGTCCGTGCCGAAGGCGGCGTTGAGGTTCTCCAAAGCTTCGATCTGCGCATCGCTCGTGTCCGTGGTCGTGGTGGTCAGCGCGTTCAGCGCATCAAGCTGCCCCTGCGCTGCCGTCAGCATCGGATCCACACCGCTACCGGCGCCGATGACGCTGTTGAGCGAAGAGGTGACCGAGTTGAAGATGTCGCTGTACTGCTTGGTCGAGCCGCCATAGAACTGCTGGGCCTGCTTCAGGTACTCCTGCGCGTTGCCCTGCACGTTGCCCAGAGCCGTCGCGTCGCCCGACATGGCGCCCTGCACCGAGCTGTCGAACATGCCCTTGGCGGTGTTCAGGCGGCCGGTGAAGCTCTGGTTGGACAGGTCGCCGCGCTTGAGATCCAGCACGAAGGTTTGCAGCTCCTTGGCCATGTCCTTCAGCTTCTTGTAGCCGTCGATCTGGGCCTGCAGCGCGTCCTTCTGCGCCTGGATGTTCTTCTCGTTGAGCTTGGCTGCGTCTGCTGCGGCCGCGTCCTTCAACTGGCCCTCAAGCTTGATGCGATCAAGCGTTACCTTGGTCAGCTGCGAGGCGATCTTCGGATCACCGTTGCTGGCCTTGTACGAAGCCCAGAGGTTGTTCTCCAGGTTCTTCAGGTAGTCCACGCCCTTCTGCGAAACCTGGCTGGACTTCAGACCGTAGATCGTGTCCTCGTTGCCCTTGACGACGGCCTTCAAGTCGTCCCGCTTGGTGATCAGATCCTTCAGGTTGCGCAGCGCGGTCTCGAGCGGAGTCTCGCCCATGTGGAGATCAAGCAGGCTGTTCAGCGAGGAGCGCAGGTCATCGATCTTCGTGGTCGTGTCCTCCCACGCCTGCACCAGGTTCTTCGCCTTCGGGTTGATCTTGTCGTAGGCGCCCATCAGCTCTTCGCCGGTGGTGTTCAGCCCCTTCAGGAAGTCATCGATCCGGGTCTGCTGGACCAGGGTCTGCAGATCCTCCCAGGCCTGATAGGCCTCGGTGATGGCGATCTTGCCCTCCAGACCCACTGACTTCCACAGCGCAGCGATGTCATCGCGTGTGGCGCCCAGGATCTGATCGGTGTCGACGTTGACGCCACCCGTCTTCAGCGTGTCCTGGATGCGGCTGGCCTTGTAACTGTAGAGATCGGGCCCGGCCAGAAACTTGCCAGCGACGCCGTCAAGGCCCGCCTTGGCGCTCTCGAGCTTGGTGGCGAAGTCCGCAGCGTCTGCTAGGTCGTACAGCGCCTTCTGCAGCGTCACCAGCTCGGGGTTGGTTGCCTGCAGGGCCGCCAACTCGAGTTGCCGTTCGATGGCGACCGCGCCCATCTCGTTGCCCTGGGCGCGCAGGATCGCGATCTCCAGCTCGTGCTGCTTGGTGAGGTCGACTGCCTCACTGCTGAGATCAGAGAACGTGTTGGCCAACTGCATCATCGTGAGGTAGGTCTGCTCGCCGCCTTCCTTCAGACGGCCTCCACCAGCCACGAAGCTATCGATCACCCCGCGGAACGCTTCCTTCGTTTGCGGCAGCGCACCCACGTTGAGCTTTGCATACTCCGTGGCCAAACTGGACATGCCGGCCTTGTGCTGCTCCTCCTGGCTGTAATAATTCTTGTAGTACGTGCTCAGGATGGCCGACAGGTTACCAAATCCGCCAGCCAGGACGGAGAGGTTGTACAGGGTGTCGGAGCTGGCAGTTGACAGCTCGCCCAGCGAGCCTTCCATCGGAGCCAGGGTCTTCTGCAGGTCGTAAAACGCCAGCTGAATAGTGTCGATGTTGTCCGACATCGTCGCCAGGTCTGAAAGCGAGGCGCTGTCCGACAGCCCATCGAGCTGCTTCTTCGCCCAGGCCGGCAGGTCCATCTCGCTGAGCAGGCGCTTCACCTCCTTGACCGAAGCTGCGGTGTACTCTGTCAAGCCTTTCGTAGGATCACTGTTGAAGTCCCCCTTCACAGTACCCACCTGCGTAGCATTCTTGAGGATCTTCAGCAGGCCTCGCGAGTTGTCGTCGTTATCCGCCGCAAACGCGGAGGAAACCTGGTAGGCCCCGCCCAGCTTGAATGTCTTGGCCGTGTTGTTCAGCACGGTGGAGAAGGACTTGGCCAGGGATTCGACCGCGGTCTGGGTCTCAGGCTGGATGTCCTTCATGATCTGGTACATGTAGTCGCCAGCCCCTGCGCTCTCCTTCGTGACAAGCGTGGTCTTTCCAGTCTCATCCGCGCTCGCATAGCCGCCGACGTGAGGAGTGCTTTTTTTATTGAACAGGGCTGCGACAGCAGTCACAGCCGCAGCGTAGGGGACAGCGTTAGAGAGGGCGCTGATCAACGTACCGGCTGCTGAGCCTGCAGACGCCGCGGTGCTGGCGACCCCTGCCCAACCAAAGTCTGCAGTCTGCGCGGCCAGCATGGCAGCCTGAGAGCCAGCGCCCACAGACGTGGTGCCAATCGCAGCGCCATAAGCAGCTGGGCTACCAAACAAGGTGGTCCCAATGGAGCCCGTCGAAGAGCCCAGAAGGCTTCCCACCGCAGACCCGCCGGCAGAACCAGCAGCAGAACCAGCAGCCGAGCCCGCGGCATTCGTGCCGAGCATCTCGCCGAAGAAAATTTTCAGCTGGGGCTCGAGCACGGTCTTCGCGAATGTGTTCTTCAGCCAGTCGCGGATGCTGAGCCAAGTATTCTTGAATCCCTGCCCGCCCTTCATGGCGGCGTCAGTCAGGGCCTTGGCCAGATCGTCACGAAGCTTGATTGTTTCTTTGCGAGCCTGCCCAACCTCAGCGATATGCTGGGCCAATGAGGCGCCGTTAGACGCCTTGTCCTTCATCTCCTGCAGCAGCACGGTGTACTTCTTCACCGCCTCACTGGCAGCACCGTATTTGTCAATCAGCTCCTTCAGGCCCTCGTCCTGAAGCGTGAAGCCGTTCTGCACCTTGCCCTCAATGAGATTGGCGTACTCCGTTTGAACGTCCACAAGGACTTGCAGAGCCTCAGTCCGCTTTGCGATAGCCTGCGCACTCTGCTCCTCATACGCCAGTTGAGCCTGGAGCCCAGCACGCTGGACCTCAGTCATGTCAGCCATACGGTACTCGAGATCGAGCTTGTCCCGCTGCTTCTGCAACGAGGTGTCCAGCTCACGACCGAGATCCTTGTAGGCCTTGGCCTCCGCTGCGATCTTGCCCTGGAAGTCAATAGACAAGAGCTCCTTCCGCTGGTCCTTCTCCTGCTGGATCTTGACGAGGTCAGAGAGGACCTGGTTGGCAAGCAGCTCACGCTCCTTCTTGAGCTTCTGGTACTCGGGGATCAGCTTCTTGATAACGGCATCGAGATTTTTGTACGCTTCACCTTCAAGTTTGGACGCTTCTTCGAGATTGGTTCCGCCCGCCTGCTTTTCGAGGGTCTTCTGGGCGGTCTCCAGGATCTGCAAGCTGGTTTCGTTGTGCCGCGCGACTTCCGCAACCTTGGCATCTTCATTGATGATGGTCTGGGCCAGGGACTGCGCCTGGTACTGGCCCTCGCTGATCAGCAGGGCCTTGTGCTTCGCGTCGAGGATGGCCTTCTCTTGTGTGCTAGCTCGTTGCAGCTCAGACATGTTCTGCGCGTAGTAGGCCTTTTCCACGGCCAGCAGGTCCAGGCTCTGGCTAGGGATGTCCGTCGGCTTGGGCGGCTTGCCTGGCCCGTTGTAGTCCTCAGTACCCTGAGGCTTCTTCAGGCGCAGGCGAGCTTCAGCAGACGCGAGCCGCTCATACTCCTTGGCCCGCTCTTTCAGCCCGCTGATGATCTGGCGCGCACGCGATATCTCAAGCGTTTCCTGCATGCCCAGGTTCTCAAGTGCTTTCAGAGCCCCACTGACCTGAAGCTCTACGCCTGTGACAGCGTTGCCCTGCTGCCCGGCTGCCTTCATCTTGGCCAGCTGTTCTTGGCCAGACAGTGCGATCTGGAGCTGGGTCAGCTTCAGGATCTTGTAACGCTCAGCAATCTCGGCCACCACCAGGTCGCTCTTGATTTGAGCCTGCGCGGTTTGAGAGTCAGTCCCTTCCCACATCTTGGCGATCAGCAAGCCAAGCCGGTTGTACTCCTTCTCCATCTCCCCGAGCGAGATGGAAGTGGTCGCAGCCAGCGAAGCCACGCGCTCATCGTTTGCCTTCTTCGTCTCTGAGGCGAAAAACCACCAGTGCGCTGCTGCAGCTACCAAAGCAATGAGGATGGCGCCCGTCAGGATTTCAGTCGTCGTCAGCGCTGCATTGAACCCGGTAAGGGAAATGGTGGCGGCCCTCACAACCGCACTGAGTGTGCCCAGCGCGCCGGTGGCCGCAGCCCAGGCCGTGGTGACCGCCTGCCACACCAGCAAGCCCTTGGTGACTACCACCAAGGCCACGAGAGCGACCCGGTAGTCCACGTACAGCTTCATCAGCGTCACGATCGCGGATGCATGATCGATAATGAAAGTCGTGAACCGGCTGACGTAATCAGCCAGGGTGCCAAGCGCATCCTTGAACCCCTCCGACTGGAACGTCTTCCGCAGAGTCAGGGCGACGCGCACCAGCACCGGCTGCAGTGCGTCGAAGGTTTCGACCAGGCTGGACTCCAGTGCGGTCTTCACGCCCGTCATCAAGTTCTTGGACGTGGTAGCCATGGCCGCGGCCGCCACTGCCATCGTGCCTGGCGCGTCCTCGATCTGTTGGGCCAGCTTGCCCAGGCTGAGCACTGTCTCCTCTGATGACAGCCCCAGGTTCTTCTGCTCCGCGATATAGCCCTGGATACCGGCAACAGCCGCCTTCAGGCCCCGCTCGTTCATCAGGTCTTGCAGGGCCCTCATCTGCCCCAGGCCGTTCATGCCCGAGAGCGCCTTGGTCAGGTTGATGATGATGTCGCGGAACGGCAGCATCGCCTGCTTGTCCGTAGTCATCACCTGGATGCCCAGCTGCTCGAGTGCCTTCTTCCCTTTCGTCGTCACACCGATCAGCTCGGTGAACATCTGGCGCATCGCCGTACCGCCAGCCGTGCCGCGGATGCCGATCTGGTTCAGCAGGCCCAGAGAAACAGCCGTGTCCTGCAGCGTCACGCCGTACAGCTGAGCCACAACGGAGGAAGACTTGAAGGCCGCGGCCATGTCCGAGATGGTGGCAGTCGTGGAAGCCGCGGTCTGGCTGATGATGTCGCCAACCACGCTCCAATCGCGAGCCGAGTAACCAAACGCCTGGGCGATCGCAGCCAGCGTCTCCGCAGCCTGTTTGGTGGGCATCTCACCCAGTTGGGCAAACTGCAGGGTCGCACCCAGAGCGGCGATCTGCTGCTTCGCATCCAGGCCGGCCATCGACATGGCCTTCAGGGCTTCAGCCACCTGGAGCGGGCCATAGACCCCCCCAGACGCAACCTTCAGCAGCTCCTTGTTCAGCTCCTTGACGCCCTCGGCGCCAACGTCCCCCAGTGAGCCAATCAAGCGCATGACGTGCTCGACCTCGGCGCCCAGCTTGATCATCTGCACGGTGGCGTGCGAGATGGCCGCACCGGCCAGCAGGGGCACCATGCTGCCCCAGGTCAGCCACAGCAGGCCCAGACCAGAAGCAAGACCTCGCGCCGCGCTGTGCGCCTCATTGGCGTGCTGGGTGAACTTCCTCAGCCCGGAGAGCGTGGATTCGGGAACGCCGGGAGGCGGGGAGGCAGGGATCACCTCCCTGCCGGTAGACAAGGAACTGTACCGCCCAGCCGACTGGGCAGTCGCCACCATGCTCTGGCGAGATCCGCGGGCATACAGAGCGGCCAGCTGAGTGTCCAAAGCTTCTTGCTCGACCTTCGCCGCAGCAAGGATTTGAGCGTTGGTCTCTTTCGTCGTTTCTAGGAACACCCTCAATCGGTCTTTGCCTCGAGCCAAAGATACCTTTCGGATAGCCTCGGCATCCGACTTGTTACTGGCCGAACGCTCATCCATTGCTTTCAGGGCTGCCTGCAGACGAGCGTTCTCAGACGCTGCCTCTTCAACCAGCTGGGCATTCGCTGCGGTCGTCACCTCCTTGAAGGCCGCCAAGTTGGCTTTGCCTCGGGCCAGTGAGATACGTCGAATCGCTGCAGCATCCACAGTCTGAGCTGCGGATGCTTCGTCCATTGCCTTCAGGGCTGCCTGCAGACGAGCGTTCTCAGACGCTGCCTCTTCAACCAGCTGAGCAGTGACAGCAGCACCCACTTCCTTAAACGCCTGAAGGTGAGCTTTACCACGGGCAAGCGAGACTTTCCGCGCGCTGGTCTGGTCTGCCGCTAGAGCAGCCGACCTTTCGTCCATCGACTTCAGGGCCGCCTGAAGTCGCGCAGTTTCAGCGTTAACTTCGGCCAGCAGCTCACGATCATCGGGGAACAGAGACACGCCCCGCCGGCGTCCAGACTCCAAGGTCTGAGGTTTGAACTTCCAGCCCTTGGCTACCGCCGCTTCGTAGTCCTGCTGCAGCTGGTTAATCTCCTGCCGCACCGCGGACTTCGCTTTGGTCAGGCTCTCTTTGGCTCCCGCCTGAAAGCCTTCACCCAGAGCTTTGCCAGCATCCGAGCCCACTGTTTTCACGCCGCTCAGCGCCGTCTTCAACTCCACCGGCAGACCACGCACAATGCCTGCCAGGTCCCTGACCGAGCGGTCGAGCTGACTCAGGGCTGACCCCGAGTCACCCACACCTACGATGATTCTGCGGAGCTCCTCCAGCGCCTTCCCGGTGCCGGCCAGCTTGCCCACAGAGGTGACAAGCTTGTCGAGGGTCTCTAGAGCCCGCGTGAGCTCTGGTACACCGTCAGGAGTGAAGTTGATGCCTGATGCCATGTGAGCCCCGTTTCTTGACACGGGATTATGCCCGCGTCAAGGTCTAGGGTCACTTCGTTTTCGCGGCTTCGGACTCAGCCTTCATCTTGTCTCGCGATAGGGTCATCGCTTGGTCATCGAACAGCTTGACCCCTTCCCACATCCACAGCCTGTCGTTGTGTGGAATTTGGTAAAGCTGGCAGTAGTCCAAGAACGGACCCCACAGCAAGGGTTCAGGCCCTGATGCAGTGACCCTTCGAGATCTCCCGATCTCGAGGTAGGTCGTGTAGTGGAACATCAACCGGGCTGACAAGGTCGGCCGGTTGAGCAGGGCCTGGGGGGTGATGCCTGACTCACCATCCGCCATCTCCTGGAGCATTTCCATGGAATCCCCCCACTGGGCATTCCACTCCAGGAAGGCTTTTACTTTTCCGAGTCGGCGTCCTTCTTGACCGTCTTGTAGCGGTCGATGTCCTCAGCGCGCTCGAAGACCCAACGGCGGAAGTCCTTCACCGCCAGAAGCGTCTTGGCGTTCTCCAGGCTGTACTCCATCGGCTCGCCCTTCCACTGCAGGTCACCGCGCCAGCCCAGCAGCAGCGCGCGGGCCGAGACGTCCACGATGATCTCCTCCGACTTGGCCTCGGCCGCATCGTTCTTGGCCTCGAGCAGGCGCTTGTTCTTCTCGAAGGCTTTGGTGATCAGACGGGCGTACTTCTTGTTGTTGGACCGGGCGATCAGGAAAGAGACACCTTCGGCGTAGTCTTCCCAAACACCTTCTTCTTCGGCCTTGGCGTCGGTCGCGAATTCACTGAACAGATCGATTGCCATCTTGGCATCTCCTTGGGGTTGGAGGTCACATTCTAGAACGAAAAAAGGGCCTGGCAACAGCCAGGCCCCTCGTGGTTTCCCACCCCAGAATCGTGCCAGATTACGGCGTCACAGCCACACCGACGCGGTCGATCAGCAGCACCTTGCGGTTCGCCGAGACAGCGTTGGCGCGGTCCTCGAGCAGGGTGACGACCACTTCGGCCATCATGTCCTGGTCCTTGGCGCCTGCGGTCACCTTGTACGAGGTGATATTGCAATTGGGCATGGTGAAGACGTAGCCGTTGCCCGACGGATCCAGCGAAGCCCAGATCAGGCTCGTCGCGGTGTTGGCGATGAACTTGTCGTAGATGTTGCCGTTGGCGAAGTACATCGACAGCGTGGCCTTGGACGCGATCGTGCCGGCCGCCACGTCCACCGGAGCGAGAGAGCCGATGGCGCTCTGCTGGCGAATCGCGTTGTCGTACTCGAGCGAAATCGACTTGATGTACGTGCCCGCCACCGGTGCGCCGCCTTCCCAGATCAGCGACTGAGGATTCGACACCGCGCTGTGGCCGGTGTAGGCCAGCGACACGGTGTTGGTGGTCGTGCCAGCGATATTGCTGCTGGTGTTGCGCACCGTGCCCAGACCCATGAAGTCCATGGACATCGTGGTCAGCGCTCCGCTGGCCGCGTTCAACGTCATCTTCGACGGCACCTGACCCTTGTAGGCAAAGTACTGACCCACATCGAGCATCTGCTTCTCGATCGTGAACGAGGTGATCGTCGTGCCGTGGGTCAGGCGCGAGGTGCAGATCTTGGTCGCAGCGATCGGACCTTCAGCGGTCGCCGGCGTGCTGGCGTCCAGATTGATGACCGTGGTGGTGGGCGCGGCGGCCGACGTGGACACGCGGAACAGCTTG
>Ga0075163_10000601_pt1 | contig 46590 bp, 42 predicted proteins | sample JI1023141ADNA_FD_71478 | JGI IMG/M metagenome (GOLD analysis project Ga0075163, IMG submission 71478) | Wastewater effluent complex algal communities from Wisconsin, to seasonally profile nutrient transformation and Carbon sequestration -... | ecosystem: Engineered > WWTP > Effluent > Algae...
TTGGCCATGGCCTCGGCGATCAACGTGCCGATGGTCTCGTCATTGTTCGCGCTGATACTGGCTACCTGCTTGATCTTCGCGTTGTCGTCGCCCACGCTCTTGCTCATCTTCTTGAGCTCATCGACAACGGCGATCACGGCCTTGTCGATACCGCGCTTCAGGTCCATTGGATTGGCACCTGCCGCAACGTTCTTCAAACCAGCGGTCACGATGGCTTGTGCCAATACCGTGGCAGTGGTGGTTCCATCCCCTGCTTGATCAGCGGTCTTGCTGGCCACTTCCTTCACCATCTGGGCGCCCATGTTCTCCACGGCATCCTTCAGGGTGATCTCCTTGGCTACGGTGACACCGTCCTTGGTCACCTGCGGGGCTCCGAATTTCTTGTCGATGATCACGTTCCGGCCCTTGGGACCGAGGGTCACCTTCACCGCGTTGGCGAGGTGGTCCACACCACGCTTCAATCGGTCGCGGGCGTCGATGTCGAACTGGATGTTCTTGGCTGCCATTGTTCGTTCTGGTTTTAGTTAGTTCAACACTGCGTAGATGTCGCTTTCACGCATGATCAGATAGTCCTTGCCTTCGTGGCTGAGCTCTGTGCCACTGTACTTACCATAGAGTACATCGTCGCCGACCTTCACACTAAGGGGGGTCACCTTGCCGTCGTCGGCGATGCGACCCATGCCCACTGCGATGATCTTTCCACGCTGGGGTTTTTCCTTGGCCGTATCGGGGATGATGATGCCACCTTTGGTGGTCTCTTCAGCGGCAGCGGCCTCTACCAGGACGCGGTCCGCCAACGGTTTCACGTTCGCCATTTGGATGATTGATTGGGTTGATCGGTTAGGTGGAAGTGGACTACACTTCCGCACGCCGTTCGTCAACACCTATGCCATGCCAGACCAGTGGCCGGTTCGCTGCCAAGTTTGCCAGAAACGCTGAGTTTCAAAGCGTGATCGTCAGCCTCGGCTGACAACCTGACAACACACGGGTCGATGAAATAACAGCCTTGCGATCGTTCCGCGTCAGGGAACGGGATGAGCTACCGCAGTGGCAGAACGACGAGGCACGATCGGCGTCACTCCGCAGGAGCAGACTCGCCTTCGGCAGGAACCCCTCCATCCTCCGGTACGGAAGTGCCTTCAGTGCTCTCGATCGCACCATCCAATTCATCCTCGATGACCACGTTCTCGCCACTGTCCTGAAGACCAGCGGAGACCAGGCACAATACCATCAAAGCGGTGGCCAAGGTCCACGTGCCCTTCTCCAGAAAGTCGGCAGTGCGTTGGACACCACCGATCTGCTGGGCTCCGGTGAAACCGGCGGCGAGACCACCACCCTTGGGGTTTTGGGCCAGCACGACCAAGGCCAGCAAAGCACAGATGATGAGGATGATGATGGAGATGGCTACCATGGCTTACTTGTTCAATTGCTCTTCCAGCGAACGGGAAAGGGCGCCAAAGTAAGCGCTTTTTTCCGGGTACTTCAATGCCAGCTTGCGATATGCCTCGATCGCCTTGGTCAAATTGCCTTGTTTCTCATAGATCCGGGCCAAGGTCTCGGTCACGAGTCCAGCGGTATCATCAAGGCTGCGTTTCGCCGCCTGCTGTGGGGTGAAGAACTCGGTCCTTCGGGTCGGTGCGGGCGTATCGTGCTGGATGAACCGGTCGATAAGGTCCCGGTTACTCCCTGTGCCGGACTGCCTCGGAGCGGGCACCTCGGGTGCCGATGATCCAGGTTCGATCCCGGCATCGTTATACACCACCTGTTCATTGAGCGATGTGGAATGCTGGCCAGGAGGCACCGGTGTTGGATCAGGGGCCTCGTTGAGCCAATCGGAGAACCGCATTCTGGACCGCCCTTCGCCGATCGTGTCCGTTCGACCGGGAACGGGTGCCGGGGTAGGCGCGACTGGGGTTACAGGAATGACCGCTGACGCGGCGATCACAGGGTCCGGCGTAACGATCGGGGTGGGGGCAGGATACAGCGACAGGTCGTAAGCACTTGCAAGTGCCGCCTCCAGGATCTGCCGCTCCAATGGATCCTCCTCTTCCCTCGGGGAGGGTTCGAGCAAGGGATCCGAGGTGGACGTCGACTCGTCATTGGTTACGTCAGAGAACGGATCGACGAGCGGCGTTGTCAATGACGATGCCTCGGCATTGGGAGATCTGGACGGTTCCTTGAGCTCGTCGAACGTCGTATCCTCCCAGACACGTATGTGCTGGGTGATGGTGACCGAAGGTCTGGGTAGGGGGCGCTCTACCAGATCGTACAGAACAGCCCTGGACGGCAGGTGTGCTGATGTGGACTGAAGGGTCTGGTCCGATCGAACGTCCCCGGTGCCCCGCTCACCCACAGCGCGCAACAAGTGGGCACCACTGAACCATGGTGAACGCTCCACCAACTCCTTCAGTACCGACAGGTCTTGCGGCCCTACCGATTGAGGGTCCCGGATCAACAGGTCCAGTCGTTCGCGCTCCATGGTTCTTATGGGGTCACCAGTTCCCCAATGTCCGGTCGAAGATATCCTGTGCCAGCTGATCGCTGATCTGCTCGACCAATCGCTCTTCCACGGTCACCAGGTCTTGACCACTCTCGTAGTCCGCGAAGCGGGTGAACGTTGATTCCGTGTTCTTCGCAGGTTCGAGCGTGTTCACATAGGTCACTCTTACGGTCAGGCTCAGTCGGTTGAGCGCAGCGGTCTCATTGGCCTGAATGCTCACGGGTTGGACCTCGTAGCCGGTGATGGAACCGCTGTATTGTACATCGCCATCGGATTGTGCCAGCTTCAACGGTGTCTGTGCAAGTAGAAGGTCCCGGAGGGTCTCGGTGAAGACCTGTGCACTTTGCGGTGTTGCCAATGCGCTCCCCGTGCCGAAAAGCTCCACGCTCACCGTCCGCGCACTTCCGACATCACCCCCGGTGAACGAGTAGTTCACCCGGCATCCCGTCATCACGTGGGCCAGGATCAGGACGGCCAGGAGCGAACGCATCGGATGATATGTACGGCCATCGATCACTGGATATCGTACTCCTTGATCTTCCGGTACAACGTTCGCTCGCTGATCCCCAGTTCTTGCGCGGCGTTCTTTCTTCGGTTCCGGTGTTTCACCAAGGCTTTGCGTATCAGTTCCTTCTCCTTGACCTCGATGCTCAAGGTCTCCTCCACTTCGGTGTGGTCCACATCCTCGTCCAGCTGACCCGGCATTTGAATGCTCATCGTGCCAGGCACGGTCGACTGGGGCATGATCAACTCATCACGGAACGTTGGTTGGATGTTCGTGGGCAGGGGTTGACCTGAGCTAAGGGCTTTCACCTGCTCCTTCAACGCGTTCAGGTCGCTTTTCATATCGAACAGGAACTTGAATATGAGCTCCCGTTCGTTGATGCTATCCAGGCTCCCCGGCACATTGGAGGATACCCCCATTGGCACAAGTCCGCTCACCTCTTCAGGCAGATAGTGACGCAGGGTTCGGGAGTCCACGTCGCGCTGTTGTTCGATGACGCTCATCTGTTCCACCAGATTGCGCAATTGGCGCACGTTGCCCGGCCAGCGGTAGGTGGTCAGAAGCGGGATGGCATCCTCACGTAGTTGTAGTGGCGGCGCTTTGTATTTGCCGGCGGTCTCCTGAGCGAAGAAGCGGAACAACAACTGGATGTCCTCCTTTCTGTCGCGCAATGATGGTACTTGGATCGGTATGGTGTTCAGTCGATAATAAAGGTCCTCTCGAAAGGTGCCCTTATTGACGGCTTGAAGCATGTTCACATTGGTCGCAGCAACGACTCGAACGTTTGTTTTCTGGGCCTTACTGCTTCCTACACGGATGAACTCCCCGGTCTCCAGGACACGTAACAAGCGCACCTGGGTGGTCAAAGGCAGTTCGCCTACCTCGTCCAGGAAGATCGTACCACCATTGGCCACTTCGAAGTAGCCCTTGCGAGCCTCATGAGCTCCAGTGAAGGAGCCCTTCTCATGACCGAACAACTCGCTATCAATGGTGCCTTCTGGAATGGCGCCGCAGTTCACTGCGATGTACGGACCATGCTTGCGTGCGCTGTACGCATGAACGATCTGGGGCATCACCTCCTTGCCGGTACCGCTCTCCCCGGTGATCAGGACACTGAGGTCGGTGGGGGCCACTTGGGCGGCGATCTCAATGGCCCTGTCCAGACTTGCTGAGGTGCCTACGATCCCGAAACGTTGCTTGATTGGTTGTACGTTCATGCGTGTAGGGTCCCTGGTTCGACCACCGCGTCAACCTCGCCTTTCAAGCTGCCGATGGTAGCGCTGACAATGGTGGCCCTGATGAATTGGCCGGGCTTCAGCTCCGAACCATTATACACCCGTGGCACGATCACCACGGAATTCTGTGAATTTCGGCCATACAAGTGGTCCGCGCTACGCTTGCTCACGCCTTCCAGAAGAACTTCGTGCACCTGGCCCACGTAGCTCTGCAAGCGCTTCGCACTGCCCTCCTTCTGGGTTTCGATGATCTCGGCCAACCGTCGCCCCTTCACCTCATCGGGCACGTCATCCGCATACTTGCGAGCGGCCAGGGTCTTGGGGCGTTCGCTGTACTTGAACATGAACGCCATGTCGTATTGCACCTCGCGTAACAGGCTCAAGGTCTCCTGGTGCTCCACATCCGTCTCTCCGCAAAAGCCTGCGATGATATCCGTACTGATGGCGCATTCAGGCATGTATCGGCGGATACTCGCCATACGCTCCATGTACCAGTCGCGGGTATAGCCCCGGTTCATGCGCTTCAGTACGTCACTACTCCCACTTTGAACGGGGAGGTGGATGTACTTGCAGATGTTCTCATGGCGTGCCATCACTTCCAACACCTTGTCCGTCATGTCCTTAGGATGGCTCGTACTGTACCGGATGCGTAGGGTGGGGCAGGCCAGCGCCACCATTTCGAGCAGATCGGCGAAATCGGTGGTCGCCTGGCTAGCGCTGGTAGGTCGATCCGGGGGGGCTACGCTCCCTGAGGTAGCGACCAGCCTTGGATTCTGATCAACTGATCGGTATTTGTACGAATCCACGTTCTGTCCCAGGAGCGTCACCTCCTTGTAGCCTTTGGACAAGAGGTCGCGGCATTCATCCACGATGCTATGGGCATCGCGGCTACGCTCCCGGCCTCGGGTGAAGGGCACCACGCAGAAAGCGCACATGTTGTCGCAGCCCCGCATGATGGTGACGAACGCGGTTACGCCGTTCGTGTCCAGGCGCACAGGCACGATCTCGCCGTATGTCTCCTCCCGGCTCAGCAGTACGTTGACCGCTTTTTGACCTGTTCCCACCTTCTCCAAAAGATCGGGAAGGGTGCGGTACGCATCTGGGCCTACCACCAGGTCCACGACCTTCTTCTTTTCCAGCAGGTCTTCCCGCATCCGCTCGGCCATGCAGCCCAGTACGCCCACCTTCAGATCCTTGTTCCGGGACTTCAGGTTGTTCATCTCGTTGATGCGCTGCATCACGGTGTACTCCGCTTTCTCCCGGATGCTGCAGGTGTTCAAAAGGACCAGGTCCGCATCTTCAGCTCGGTCCACAGGGGTATAGCCATCCTTTGCCAGGATGCTCGCTACGACCTCGCTGTCGCTCACGTTCATCTGACAACCGTAGCTCTCGATGTAGACCTTCTTCTGCACGCGTGGCGTTGAAAGGGCGCAAAGATACCCTGTTCACACCCATGCTGCCAACATGGCAGGCGGGCCTATTGACGGCCAGACAGGTACTCCAAACTCACACTATTGATACAATATCGTTGCCCTGTTGGCTTAGGTCCATCATCGAACACATGGCCGAGGTGGGCGTCGCAACGGCCGCAGGTCACCTCCGTACGTAGCATTCCGAAGGTACGGTCATCATGGTATTGCAAGGCGTCCTTGCGGTCGGTCTTGAAGAAGCTGGGCCATCCACAACTGCTGCTGAATTTGGCGTCGGCCTGGAAGAGCACATTGCCACAGACCGCACAGGCGTAAGTGCCTATACCCTCGAAGTCCCAGTATTTGCCGGTGAAGGCCCGTTCGGTGCCTTTCTCGAAGGCGATGTGGTAGAGGTCATCCGGGAGGAGCTTTTTCCACTCGGCCTTCGCCACGTTGAGCTTCGCGGTCTCGCTGTGCGAGTAGTGCGGGTTGTTACGATGGTCGTATTGGCTTGTGGTATCCATGGTGCTGGTGCTTTTGCTGCGCGATTGTCCGTTGCTGTTCCCACAACTAACCATCATCAAGGCTGCGCTCAGCCAAAAGGGAAAGGTTCGAGTGTTGATCATGCCCGGTGGTCGCTGGAATGCCATGTTCATGACAAAGGAGTGATGCTTGAACATACGAGAGCGGCACTTCGTTCGGATCATCATCGGTGGACATTGGTCCGCTCACACCTGCTGTTGAAAAAATGTTCCCCCTAAAGGGGAAGGTAGGAAGGTGAGGGGTGTCCATGTACCGATCAACGGAACATGCCCTTTTATTTGCCACCCGAAAGCTCAAGTCATGTCCAAGAAGAGTGTAGGCGATCTCGTGATCGTGGAGTCCCCAGCGAAAGCAAAGACCATCGAGAAGTACCTCGGTGCAGGTTACACCGTGCTTAGCAGTTATGGCCACGTCCGCGACCTTCCCGAACGCGACATCAGTGTGGATGTGGAGAACGGCTTCGAGCCGAATTACATCATCCCTGACGATAAGAAGGACCGCCTGCGCCAATTGCAGCGCGAAGCCGACAAGTCCACCACCGTATGGCTCGCGACCGATGAGGACCGCGAAGGGGAGGCCATCAGCTGGCACCTCAAGGAAGCACTCGGCCTTAGCGCCGACAAGGTGAAGCGCATCACCTTCAACGAGATCACGAAAACGGCCGTGATGAAGGCCATCGAGAACCCGCGCGAGATCGACATCCACCTGGTGGACGCTCAGCAGGCCCGCCGGGTCCTGGATCGACTGGTGGGTTATGAATTGAGCCCGGTGCTATGGCGGAAGGTGAAACCCGGCTTGAGCGCAGGCCGTGTGCAGAGCGTGGCCGTGCGTATCATCGTGGAACGCGAACGTGAGATCCTCGACTTCAACAGCAAGAGCGCCTTCCGTGTCACTGCGGTGTTCACCACTTCCACCGGCGCACAGGTGAAGGCAGAACTTCCCACCCGTTTCGCCACCGAAGCCGAGGCGTTGGAATTCCTTCAGGGATGCATCGGTGCGAAGTACACGGTGAACGCCGTGGAGAAGAAGCCCGGTAAGCGCACACCCGCCGCACCCTTCACCACGTCAACCCTTCAGCAGGAAGCCAGCCGCAAGCTGGGCTACGGTGTGGACCGCACCATGCGCATCGCTCAAGGCTTGTATGAGCAGGGGCACATCACCTACATGCGTACCGATTCGGTGAACCTGAGCGAAGGCGCCATCGCTGCCGCCGCCATCCAGATCAGCGCACAATACGGCGAGCGCTACAGCAAGAGTCGCCGCTACACCAGCAAGAGCAAGGGCGCACAAGAAGCGCACGAAGCCATACGCCCTGCGGACATGATGGTGCGGACCGCCGGTGCGGACCGCGATGCGGAACGTTTGTATGACCTGATCTGGAAGCGCACCCTTGCCAGCCAGATGGCCGATGCCGAGTTGGAGAAGACCGTCGTGGACATATCCATCAGCACCCGTCCCGGCCAGGCACTGAAGGCTTCCGGTGAAGTGATCCTCTTCGATGGATTCCTCAAGGTCTATATGGAAGGCCGTGACGACGAGGACAGCGAGGAGCAGGAAGGTCTGCTTCCCGAGATGAAGCAGGGCGAGGGTCTGGGTTTGCGCGAACTCACTGCCACCGAACGGTTCGATCGCCCTTCGCCGCGCTTCACGGAAGCCAGTTTGGTGAAGAAATTGGAGGAACTTGGCATCGGCCGTCCCTCGACCTATGCTGCCACGATCAGCACGGTTCAGAAGAAGAATTACGTGGTGAAGGAGGATCGCGAGGGCACCAAGCGCAATTACCGGATCATCGCGCTTGCGAACGACCTGATCACGGATACCACCGCAACAGAGAACGTGGGTGCCGAGAAACAGAAACTGTTCCCCACGGACATCGGCATGGTGGTGAACGACTTCCTTGTGGAGCACTTCCCTACCATCGTGGATCTCAACTTCACCGCAAAGGTGGAGGAGGAATTCGACGTCATAGCTGAAGGCAAGGAGAATTGGCGGGAGATGCTGGCCCGGTTCTACAAGCCTTTCCACGCGACGATCGGTACCGTGAGCGAAAATGCGGAACGCGCCACCGGTGCACGTGAACTGGGTGTCGATCCCGGAAGCGGCAAGAAGGTCTACGCCCGTATCGGTCGTTTCGGAGCCATGATCCAGATCGGTGAAGCGGACGATGAGGAGAAACCGCGTTTCGCCAGCCTCCGCAAGGACCAGAGCATCGCTTCCATCACCTTCGAGGAGGCCATGGACCTGTTCAAGCTACCGCGCACCCTCGGTGAACACGATGGTGATATCGTATCCGTTGGCATCGGTCGCTTCGGACCTTATGTCCGAATGGGTGCCACATACGCAAGTTTGTCCCCCGAGGATGATCCGCTTGAGATAGACCTGCGCCGGGCTGTGGAATTGGTGGACCTGAAAAGGGTCGCCAACGCTACCCGCGACCTGGGGGAATATCAGGGCGAGATGATCGTACAAGGACGAGGTCGGTTCGGACCGTTCGTGAAGCATGGTAAACTCTATGCGAACATTCCCAAAGCAGAGGATCCGGCCACGGTATCGTTCGAGCGCGCCGTTGAATTGGTCGAGGCCAAGATGGCCGGTGCCAGGCAGAACGTATTGAAGGAATTCGAAGGGTCCGCGATCCAGGTATTGGATGGCCGATATGGACCATACATCACCGACGGCAGCAAGAACGCCAACCTTCCCAAGGATACCAGGGCCGAGGACCTGAGCTTGGAACAAGCCATCGCATTGCTGGCGGCCGCCCCCGAACGCAAAGGGGGCAAGTCGCGCAGAAGCGGGCGAGCGGCAGCACCCGCCAAGGGAGCAGCCAAGAAGTCCGCAGCCAAGAAGTCCGCACCCAGGAAAGCTGCCGCCAAAAAGACCGCACGCAAGTCCGGACCCAAGAAGGCTGCGGGTAGGAAGGGCTGATCCTGTTGGCATTCCGCGGTTGCCAACAGGCCGTTGTGGGCATATCCCCATTTGGAGCGCCGAGGTCATCACAAGCCTTGTCGAACTTCGTCCTCACGCTTCCCGCGATCATCGGAAGCCGATCCGGTGGTCATCGTTCCGGAACTTCGTATGGATATAAGCATCTACTTCAAGCCCTCGGCGCGTTTCGGAGCTGCGCGGCCCGGATGGTTGCCCAATAGCGTGGGTGACAGTGCTATTCTCCATACCGTGAACGAGGCCTTCCCCCAATTGGAGGGTGTGCAGATCGCCATTTTCGGTGTCCTCGATGATCCCGGTCACGCCCGGCCCCGGACGTGCGTTCAGGCACCGGACATGATACGCGAACAACTCTACCAATTGTACCTGCCGGCGGGTTCCACCCAGGTGGTCGATCTGGGAGATATCCATCCGGGTGCAAGTATCGCCGACACCCAGCATGCCGTGGCCGAGACGCTGGCCGAGCTGATGCGCTTGAACATCGTGCCCATCATGATAGGTGGTGGTCAAGCGCACACCTACTCGCAGTACTTGGCCTACGAAATGTTGGAACGCACGGTCAATCTGGTATGCATCGATCCGCGCTTCGATCTTGGTGAACCTGGCCAGGGCCTCGCCGACTCGAGCTATCTGAGCCACATCGTCCTGCGACAACCGAATTACCTCTTCAACTACAGCAACCTGGGCTTCCAGACCTATCTGGTGGATCAACCGGGTATCGAGTTGATGGACAAGCTCTACTTCGATGCCCACCGCCTCGGTGAGCTCAGGACCAATATGGCCGATGCGGAACCGGTACTTCGCAATGGCGATGCGCTCAGCGTGGACATGAACGCCGTGCGTCGCAGTGATGCACCCGGTACCACCCGACCCGGTCCGAACGGATTCCATGGCGAAGAGATCTGCCAACTCATGCGCTACGCCGGAGTGAGCGAGAAGATCACCACGGTGGGGATCTTTGAAATGGACCCGGCGAAGGACATGGAGGGGACCACGGCCCAACTAGCAGCACAGATGATCTGGTGCTTCCTGGATGGGTACAGAAGCCGTACGAATGATCTTCCCTGGTTGGACCGTAAACGGTTCACGCGGTTCCGCATCCCGGTGCGCGGGCACGACCAGGAACTGGTCTTCTATAAAAGTTCCGTGAGTGATAGATGGTGGATGGACATACCCTATCGCGCAGAGCAGGAGGCCCGGTTCGAACGGCATCATCTGGTACCATGCAGCTATACGGATTACCAGATGGCGTGCCGCGAAGAGGTGCCCGACCGGTGGTGGAGGACCTACCAGAAGTTGGCTTAAGGGTTTGGCCCTTGGTCTGGATCCCAGCCCCGGCCAGCGTTAAGGAAATTTGGCGGGATCGGATTGTTGCTATATTGGCGCCGGGTTCGGCCGTTTGGGGGCATGTTCGCCCCCTGTGGCCGATGTAGCGAATTGAACAAACGACACGTATGAGGGGGATAATCACAGCAGCTGTTTGCGCAGTCCTTGGTGGGGCGTCCTTCGCCCAACAGGACCCGCAGTTCACGCAGTACATGTTCGACCGGTTGTCGATCAACCCTGCGGTCGCAGGTACTTCGGGTCAGCTTTGTGCCACTGCTCTATTGCGCCAGCAATGGAGCGGGTTCGATGGTGCACCGAAGACGGCACTGCTCAATACCCACATGAACATCAACCGCATCAGTAGCGGTGTCGGCCTGTCGTTCTACTTGGACGAACTAGGGCAACAGAAGACCACCTTCGCCAAGCTCCATTATTCCTTCCATCGCAAGATCGGTGCCGGAACCTTTGGTATAGGCCTCTCCTTCGGCATGCTCACCCACCGATTGGGTAACAATTGGATCGCTCGTCAATCCCCTGCCTTGGATGAAGCGATACCAGCGGCCGGGGCCGATGATTTCGGTCTTGACCTGGGTGCAGGATTGTACTATGTGGCCCCCACCTTCTGGTTGGGCATTTCGAGTACCCATCTGACCGAGGTGAAGATGGATGCCGTGAGCATCCAGACCCGCCGACATTATTTCGTACAGGCCGGTTATGATTGGGCCATCAAAGGCGACAAGAAGTATGTGCTCCAGCCTAGCGTGCTCGTCAAGAACGATGGGGGAGGATCCACGCAGTTCGATCTGAACGCCACGTTCCTCTATAATAACATGCTTTGGCTCGGCGTTTCCTACCGGACGGAGGACGCGATCGCCCCCATGTTGGGCTACCAGTTCAAACCCAACGAGAAGTCCATGTTGAAGATCGGTTACAGCTACGATGTGACCACGTCCCGCTTGAAGAACTACAGCAGTGGCAGCCATGAAGTGATGTTGAACTACTGCGTGCTATTACAGAAGAAGCCCGATACTCAGATCTATCGGAACGTCCGATTCCTCTGATCGTCCGAAACCCAACCAACCCAACTGCCGTAAACGACCTCGTCATAGGTGTTGCTTACCCCTCACCGAACGACAAGGGTCCCTGCAAGGATGAACCGAACGGCATAAACGGAAGAACATGGAACGTCCCATCATATATCTCTGTGCCATAGGCTTGCTGGCGAGCTGCGGACAGGGTGGTCAGGGGCAGCTCATTGGTGTCCAAGGCAGACCCGGCTGGTACCAGATCGACCCTTACGGGATGAATTATCTCCCCATGGGAAGCTTTGTCATGGGGCCCAGTGATCAGGATGTGCCCTATGCCATGGTCACCAAGAGCAAGACGGTCTCTGTTCAGGCCTTCTACATGGACCAGACCGAGATCACGAACAATGAATACCGTCAGTTCGTGTTCTACGTTCGTGATTCCATTGCCAAACGGATCCTTGGTGACGAGGACATCGGTGAACATGTTATCACGGAAGATGAGTTCGGTGAAGAGATCGATCCACCGATCATCAATTGGCGTGAACGGATCAATTGGTACGGGGACGAGGAACGGGAAGCCTTGGCGGATATGTTCCTTAGCGAGAGCGAGCGGTTCTACCGCCGAAAGGAGATCGATACACGTAAGCTCATGTTCGAGTATTACTGGATCGATCTGAAGGAGGCCGCGCGGAAGGCCAACAATGCGCGTGATCTGGACCTGAGCTATACGAACGTGAAGGGTCAGAACAATGCCATTCGCGGACATAGCGATCGGAGCAAGTTCATCATCAAGGAGATCATCAATGTGTATCCCGATACATTGGTCTGGGTGCATGACTTCACCTATTCGTTCAACGAACCGATGACGGAGAATTATTTCTGGCATCCGGCTTATGACGACTATCCAGTGGTGGGGGTGACCTGGGTCCAATCGAATGCGTTCAACGTTTGGCGCACTCAGCTGATGAACACTTGGCTTGAACAGAACGGCGAGGCCTACATCAACCGCTTCCGCCTCCCGACCGAAGCAGAGTGGGAATACGCTTCACGGGGCGGACTCGATCAAGCTCCATTCCCATGGGGCGGTCCATATGTGCGTAACAGGCAGGGCTGCTTCCTAGGGAACTTCAAACCTCTGCACGGTAATTATGTGGACGACGGAGGTTTCCATACCGTTCCCGTTGACAGTTACACCCCGAATGACTTCGGATTGTATCAAATGGCCGGTAACGTGGCTGAATGGACCAGCACGGCCTACGATGAGAGTGTGTATGATTTCGACCACGACCTGAATCCGGAATACAGCTATGATGCCTTGGCAAATGATCCACCTTCTTTGAAGCGTAAGGTCATCCGCGGTGGATCATGGAAGGATATCGGATACTACATGCAGACCGGCACGCGTAGCTATGAGTACCAGGACACGACGAAGGCCTATATCGGTTTCCGTTCTGTGATGACCTACCTGGGGCGCGGGAAGGCAGTGAACGAGGAGGACCTTTAGATCGGAATCAACGACCGTTACGGAACCAGGGCGGTCGCATTCATAGTTTCAGCACTCTCAGACGAACCTCACAAAACGCAAGGAAGAACAATGAAACCAGGCAGCAAGAAGTGGAAGAACTTCATGGCTAAACTGTACGGGATCGGTGCAGCGGTCGTGATCATTGGTGCACTCTTCAAGATCATGCACTGGCCGTTCGCCAGTTTGTTCTTGATCATAGGCCTGAGCACCGAGGCGGTCATCTTCTTCTTCTCAGCATTCGAACCTCCGCATGAAGAGTATGACTGGAGCTTGGTCTATCCTGAACTGGCTACGGGCGAGCGGCACGAAGGTGAGGAGTTCAGCAAGGACGATAATCGCTCCATCACGGAACAACTCGATGATATGTTGGAGAGCGCCAAGATCGAACCCGAGCTGATCGCGAGCTTGGGGGATGGTATGCGTTCCTTGAGCGATCAGGCCAAGCAGATGGGCCAGATCACGGGAGCTGCTGCTGCGACCAACGAATACGCCACAAGCTTGAAGGATGCTTCCGTGAAGGTGAGCAGCCTCAGCGATAGCTATGCGAAGGCGAGTGAGAGCCTGGTTGGGCTTACTTCCAACGTGGATGCTGGGCGGAATGCCGGTGAAAGCCTGCAGAAGATGAGCCAGAACCTCAGTGCATTGAACGAGATGTACGAGATGCAATTGCGCGGAAGTCGCGAGAAACTTGAAGCGGCCAACCAGATGTTCGAAGGTATGAGCGAGATGCTCAGCAACCTGAAGAACTCTGTGGAGGACACCAAACGCTACAAGGAGAACATCTCCGTACTCAGCGATAATCTGGCCAAGCTCAACACGGTGTACGGCAATATGCTGAACGCCATGACGGTGCGTGGCTGATCCTCGTGGGTGGAAGACCTTTTGGACCTAGGAACCTGCTAAACCTACAGGAAGCACATGGCCGGTGGTAAACAGTCGCCTCGACAGGCGATGATCAATATGATGTACTTGGTGTTGACGGCACTCCTTGCCATGAACGTGTCCAAGGAGATCCTCGACAGCTTCATTACCGTGAACACGGGTCTGGAGAACACCAAGATCTCGCTCAACGATAAGATGGCGACCCAGTACAAGAGCTTCGAGGGGTTCGCGAGTGAGAACCAAGCGAAGTATGGGGCCGCATGGAACGAGGCCAAGAAGATCAAGACCGCGGGCGCGGAGATCATTGCCTACGTGGACTCGATCAAGGCCAATGTGATCATGAAATCCGAAGGATGGCCGAGGGATAGTGTGGTACTCGGCGATGGACGGATCGTTGATCTGGCCAAGGTTTCCAAGAAGGATAGCCAGGATGAGCTCACCAACCTGTTGATCGGTGATGAACCTGCCGCACCCAAGGACGGCCCTTTGACAGCGACCGATCTCCGTAATAAACTGGAGGCATTCCGTGAGTTGGTGAAGAACAGCCGTAAAGAGGATAAGGACCTTGCCGCTTCCATGGACAGGGTGTTCAATTTCGAGGATCGCCCTGATGCGTCTGGTACCATCAATAATTGGCAGAGCATCAATTTCTACCACGTACCGTTGGCCGCTGGTATCACGATCTTGAGCAAGATCCAAGCGGATGTTCGTAACGCGGAAGGCGAAGTGGTGAAACGTATGATGGATGCTGTCGAAGGCAAGAGCTTCAAATTCAACAAGCTCACAGCCATCGTCAAACCCCAAAGTAGCTACGTGACCGTTGGTAGCAAGTACTCGGCGGATATCTTCCTTGGAGCATATGATGACCAGAATGCGCCCGAAGTGTTCATCGCTGGACCTGGTGCCCGCGTTGATACGGCCAAGAAGGAGATCATCGGGGAATCCATCAAGCTGCCCATGAACGGTGCAATGGCAAAGTTGGAGCAGGTCGCTTCCGGGGCTGGTTTGCGCACGGTGAGCGGTATCATCAGGTACAAGCCGGTGGGAGGGGAGATCACCACGGAAGTGTTCACCACGGAATATGAGGTGGCAGCTCCGAATCTGGTGGTCAGCCCGACCAAGATGAACGTGTTCTATCGTGGCGTGGATAACCCGGTGAGCATAAGCGTTTCCGGCTACAGTGATAAGGATATTGTTCCCAGCGCCACAAATGGTTCGCTTTCCAAAGGAAGCGAGGGCTTCATTTTCCGGCCAGGTAAGGAATCCGAAGCGTTGATCGGCGCCACGGTGAGCAATCCGGACGGTTCCAAGAAAGCCATGCCGGGAATGAAGTTCCGCGTGAAGAACGTTCCGAATCCCAGTCCCTATTTCGCGGGGAAGAGTGTGAACGACGAGAACATCAAGAAGGCCGAATTGACCGCTGCTGCGGGCGTGATCGCCAAGATGGAGAACTTCGAGTTCGACTTGAAATTCGAGATGGTGGAGTACCGGGTAACGATGATCGTGAACGGTGTTCCCTTGGAGAAATCCGTGAAAGGCGCTGCGGTAAGCGCAGAAATGAAGGAAATGTTCCAGAAGGCGAAGCCTGGACAGAAGGTCTACATCGAAGGCATCAAAGCACGTGGCCCGGATGGAACCGTACGTAACCTTGGTGGACTTTCGTTCAAGGTGGTGTAACCCCATTGATCCCTAGCACCATGATGCGCAACCTGAAGAACCTGATAGCCGCTGCGACCCTTATGGTCGCTGGTATCTGCACGCCCTCACTTGCTGCAGCTCAGACCGTCCTCGATGGTGCCTATATCAAGGAACACACCAAGACGAAGCGGGTGGTGCCTTATTCACCGATCCGAGAGGCCGATGTGATGTGGGCCCGACGGGTCTGGCGTACCATCGATCTGCGGGAGAAGATGAACCATCCGTTGTATTTCCCAACGGAGGCCATCAACGACCGTAAGAGCCTCTTCGACGTCATCCGACAAGGTTTATTGGTGGATGGTTCCATCACGGCTTACAGTGTGGGTGCCATTGGTACAGATGATGAATTCAAGAAGCCCCTTCTCGCCAGTGAATTGAAAGAACTCTTCACCCGGGTTGACACCCAGTACACGGAGAACCTCGAATCCGGTGACATGGATATGGTGGTCCAGGAGATCAATCTGGAGAGCCGGGAGATCATGATGTACAACATCAAGGAGGATTGGATCTTCGACAAGCAGCGCTCCACCATGGACATCCGCATCATCGGCATAGCGCCCATGCAGGAGAAGCGCGGAGAGGACGGTGAGATCCGAGGGTATACACCTCTTTTTTGGCTCTATTACCCCGAGTGCCGTTACGTATTCGCCAATTGGGACTCGTTCAACAGGGAGAATGATGCCGAACGACGCAGTTTCGAGGACATCTTCTGGAAGCGTCAATTCAGCAGCTACATCACCAAGTGGAGCAACGTTTACGACCGGGGTATCAATCAGTACAAGACCGGTCTGAACGCCTTGTTGGAAGGCGAGGAGATCAAGCAGCAACTCTTCGAGTTCGAACACGACCTCTGGAACTTCTGATCGAGCTCCGATCATGCATGGAAGCCCCTCGCGATCGAGGGGCTTCTTCGTTCGTGCCGAAGACGATTTCCGGACCCTTGACGTTCTGGATCCATGAATGTCAGCGCCGTCCCTGGTGTGGTGCGGGTCCTCTCGACCGCGGTAGTGGCTGTGGTGCCGGTTTGCGGGATGAACGCGCAGAGCACCTTGGATGCATCGTCGGCCATGCTACCGCCGGACTGCTACCTCCGACAGGAAGCAGTGCCCTATCCGAGCCTACGAGAAGCGGACGTGATGTGGGAGCGAAGGGTCTGGCGGGTGGTCGATCTTGGGCAGCCACAGAACGCGGCATGGCGGGCGCCCACGGGTCATGTGGGTGGGTGCTACAGCCTCTTTGCGATCATCCGGAACGGACTGCTGCTGGAAGGTGCCATCACGGCCTTCGATGCCGGACCTGCCGGGAAGGACGATGCCTTCCAGAGGACGATGGATCCGGATGCGCTGGTGGAACTGCTGGATGGTCCGGAGGGTGTTCAGGAGTCCGAGGCCACTCGCTACATGATCAAGGAGGACTGGATCTTTGACAAGCAACGTGGTACGATGGATGTTCGCATCATCGGACTGGCTCCGATGCGCGAGGTGCGTGGTGAGGACGGTGAGCTGCGTGGGCATGCGCTCCTGTTCTGGCTTCACTTCCCCGAGTGCCGCCCGCTTTTCGCCCGCTGGCTGGCCTTTCGCGATGTGGATGGGACCGACCACAGCTTTGAGGAACTGTTCGCCGCCAGAAGGTTCCGAGGGACCATACTGAAGGTGGGGAACGCCATGTACCGGAGCACGGACGAATACAAGATCGGACTGGATGCGCTGTTGGAGGCCGAGGGTGTCCGTGAGCAGCTATTCCGGCTCCACTTCGACCTGTGGAACTACTGATCCGCACGGCAACCCGTTCAGGATGACTACTTTTGCGGGCTTTTTCAGCCCAACAGGCGACTTCCAGCGATGATCACAGTACAAGGCCTTACCCTGCATTTCGGTCAACGGCCGATGTTCGATGACATCTCCTTCTTCATCGGTAGTGAGGACCGCATAGGCCTCGTGGGACGCAACGGTGCCGGCAAGAGCACATTGCTGAAGATCATGGCCGGCCAGCAGCCCTATGACAAGGGCACCATCGGCAAACCCAAGGAACTCACCCTCGGTTATTTGCCCCAGGAGATGGCCCATAACCTGGAGCTCACCCCTTGGCAGGTCGCAGAGAAGGCCTTCGAGGAGGCCATCACCCTGAACGCATCGCTGGAGCGCATTGAGAAGGACCTGGAGAAGGCCACCACGGACGAGGAGGCCATCGAACTGGCCACGTTGCTTGCGCACGCCCATGAACGCCTCAATGCCATTGGCGCGGCCGATCATGATATGCAGATCGAGCGTATGCTCAAGGGCATCGGTTTCGTGGAGAAGGATATGCACCGCCTGATGAGCGAGCTGAGCGGTGGTTGGCGCATGCGTGCTGAATTGGCAAGACTCCTCTTGTTGCAACCCGACCTTTTGTTGCTGGACGAGCCCACGAACCACCTTGATCTGCCCGCTATTCAATGGCTTGAGGATCTGCTGCGGACCTATCCCGCGGCCCTGGTGCTCATATCCCACGACAAGACCTTCTTGGACCGCCTCACCAAGCGCACACTGGAGGTCAGTAACGGTCGGATCATCGATCGTAAGGTGCCTTGGAGCCAATACGTTGAACTCCGAAAGGTTGAGCGCCAACAACAGGCTTCAGCTGCAAAAGAGCAACAACGTTATATCAAAGAGACCGAGGACCTGATCAACAAGTTCAGGGCCAAGGCAAGTAAGGCTGCTTTTGCGCAGAGCCTGATCACCAAGCTGGATAAGTTGGACCGCATCGAGGTGGAGGACGAGGACCTGCGTAAGATGTTGGTGAAATTCCCTCCTGCACCTGCTTCCGGCAAGATCGTATGCGAGGTGAAGGATGTGAGCAAGGCCTACGGTGACAAGCGGATCTTCAGGAATGCCGAGCTCACTTTGGCAAAGGGGGAACACTTGGCCATGGTCGGCGCCAACGGTACAGGGAAGTCCACCTTGGTGCGCATGATCATGGGGGAGGAGCCGTATGAGGGCGAGATAAAGCTGGGACACAATGTGATCATCGGATACTACGCCCAGGACATGCCTGAGCGCATGGACCCGAAACGTACCGTGATCGAGACCGCGGAGGATGCTGCCAGTGATGACAACCGCGTTCGTGTTCGTGCGATGTTGGGCGCGTTCATGTTCAGCGGTGAGGATGTGGACAAGAAGGTGAAGGTCCTCAGCGGAGGCGAGCGCGCTCGTCTCGCGCTTTGCTGCATGCTCCTCAAACCCCTCAACTTCCTGATCCTGGACGAACCCACCCACCACTTGGACATCCAGAGCAAGGATGTGCTCAAGGAGGCGCTCAAGAACTACGACGGTACCTTCCTACTCGTCAGCCACGACCGGGACTTCCTCACAGGGTTGACCCACCGCTTGTTGGAGCTGGACGAGTTCCGTATCCGCGATCAGCACATGGACATCCTGGAACTGATCGAGAAGCGCAAGGCCTTGCAAGGCGCGGATATCGGAAAATCCTCCGCAAGGGCCAAGGAGGAGAAGAACGCCAAGGGCAGCGAGCAGCGCGACAAACGCGACCGCGAAAAGGACCGTCGCAAGGTGCAGAACCTGGTGGAACGTTTGGAGAAACAACTCGCGGAGCTGGAGGCCCAGGAGAAGTCCCTTCAGGCCGAGGTGATGAAGGGCGGTCGCTCTGCCGAGGAGATGCAGAAGGGCTATGAACAGCTTGGTGACCTGGCCCAGCGTATCGCTGCTGTGATGCAGGAATGGGAGCAAGCCTCCGCCCAGTTGGAGGAGCTCGCCTGATCGCTTCCGGCGTTACCGTCCAGCGCGCTTCGCATTGTGGAGGGTACACCGCGCACCGCAGCGTTGGTGCCAATACCCTTTACCATGGCCAGTGCGAAGATGCCCCCGCGGCAGCAAATGATCAACATGATGTACCTGGTGCTCACCGCCATGCTCGCCATGAACGTGAGCAAGGAGGTGCTCGATGCCTTCGCCGTGCTCAACAGGGATCTGGAGCGCAGCGAACAGGCCACCGCGCAACGCTCCCTCGTAGAGTACGCTGTCCTATCCGATGATGCCGAACGGATCCCCGGGAAGTATGGACCTGTGAACGCTCAAGCACGACGCATCAAGGCGGAGGCCGATAGCCTCGTAAGGGACATCCACCGCTTAAAGGCGGATCTGATGGCCGAGGCCGATGGTCTGGAACTGCACCAGGTGCGGGCCGACGATGGTACCGGACGCGATACACTGCGCCAGCTTCTTGCCTTGGAAGCCAAGGACGATCGCGATGTGCTCACCCGGCGAATGGTGGGTGGCGAACCGGCCGCACCCCATACACGACCGCTCGGTGCGCATGACCTCAAGGTGCGCATCGCCCGATTCCGCGATACACTCAAGCACTTGGTGGGCGAAGCAGCACCCGAGCTACAGGTCTCGTTGGACCAGCTCTTCGACCTCGCCGATCGCCGTGATGCCTCGGGCACTTTGAACAACTGGGAGTCCATCAACTTCTACGATGTGCCCCTGGCTGCTGGTGTGGCCACCCTGACCAAACTTCAGGCCGATATCCGGCATGCGGAGCACGATGTGTTGCGATGGCTCCATCGCTCCGTCAGTGCAGGCGATCACAGTTTCAGCAGACTGACCACCGCGGTGATCCCGCAAAGCGACCTGGTGATGCTCGGCGACTCCTTCCGCGCGGATGTCTTCCTGGCGGCCTACGACCCGCAGAATTCGCCGGTAGTGACCTTGGGGTCCGGAACTCCGATCCCTGTGGGCGCTGATGGTAAAGCCAAGCTACGCCTGTCTGCCGATGTGGTGGGGGAGCGGCAGGTGCAAGGCACCATCACGGTGCAGGGGCCCGATGGCCCGACTCTTCAGTCCTACACGGCCACCTACCAGGTGATGGCCCCCTTACTGGTGGCGTCGCCCACCAAGATGAATGTGCTCTACCGCGGGGTGGACAATCCCATCGACCTGTCCGTGCCTGGTATACCGGCAGACCGTGTGAGTGCCTCCATCACCAGTGGGCGGATCACGCGTGCGGGTCAAGGTTGGGTGGCCAGCGGCATGACCGCCAGCACCGTTGAGGTCCATGCCACGGTATCACGTCCCGATGGGACCACCCGCCGCGTGGGGCCGGTGCGTTTCCGGGTGAAGGACCTGCCACCTCCCACCGCCTACATCGCCGGCCTGGATCCTTCGGACACCAAGGCTGCACGATCCAAGTTGAGCGCCTCTCAAGGGGTCGTGGCCAAGCCCATCGGGGCTGAGTTCGATGATCCCTGGAAGGTGCAGCGCTTCCAATTATCGATCGTCCGCAAGGGTGGCCCACCGGTCTTCCAGGAGGCGACGGGGAATGCCTTCACCCCGGAGATGCTGGAAGTCCTGGATGCACTACGTCCGGGGGATCAAGTTTTCGTGGATGGCATCAGAGCGCGGCTTTCCAGTGGTCAAGGCCACGTGCGTGACCTGGCACCCATCGCGGTAAAAGTGCTTCCCTGAAAAAGAAGTTGGATCGGGTTCGTGAGGAAAGACTACATTTGCGGTCCATTGCGGGGTGGAGCAGATGGTAGCTCGTCGGGCTCATAACCCGAAGGCCGCAGGTTCGAGTCCTGCCCCCGCTACAAGAGAACCCGGCGAAAGCCGGGTTCTTCAGTTTAGTGCTGAACCACCATCCCATGGCACACAAGGCCGGATACGTCAACATCATCGGGGAACCGAACACAGGCAAGAGCACCTTGCTCAATGCCTTGTTGGGCGAGGAACTGGTGATCGTGAACCCCAAGGCCCAGACCACGCGCCATCGTATCCTCGGGCTCTTGAACGGACCTGACCACCAGGTCGTGCTCAGCGATACGCCCGGCATCCTCGATCCGCAGTACCCCATGCAAGAACGCATGATGGATGCGGTGAACGAATCACTCAGCGATGCCGACATTCTCGTGGTGATGGTGGAACTGGGCCAGCGACCGGAGCGATCGGAGGAACTGTTGAAGCGTGCACGCTGGTTCAAGGGGCCCATGGTATTGCTGGTCAACAAGGTGGATACCGGTGATGAAGCCACGATCCTTGCCGCGCTTGAGATCTGGAAACACGAATTCCCGGATGCCAAGGTGGTGCCGCTCTCGGCGCTGCATGGACTCAATGTGAGAGAGCTTCGGGACTATCTCATCCAACAACTACCTGAACATCCCGCATATTTCCCCAAGGACGAACTGAGCGATCGGAACATGCGCTTCTTCGTGAGCGAGCTGATCCGGGAGAAGATCCTCACCATCTACAAACAGGAGATCCCGTACAGCACACAGGTCGTGGTGAACAGCTATGAGGAGGCACCGGACATCGTGCGTATCCAAGCGGATGTGATCGTGATGAGGGACAGTCAGAAAGGCATCATCATCGGCAAGGGGGGGGATGCGCTGCGCCGCTTGGGCACCTACTCGCGGATCGCCATTTCCAAGTACATCGATCGCAAGGTCTTCCTCGACCTGAAGGTGAAGGTGGACCCCGATTGGCGGGAGGATGCGGCCAAACTGAAGAAATACGGCTACTGATGGACCGCGCAACGCGCTGACCGCCACACGCCACGAACGAAGAACATGAGCAATATCGTCGCCATCGTAGGTCGTCCCAATGTGGGGAAAAGCACCCTCTTCAACCGCTTGATCGAGAGTAAAGAGGCCATCACCGATCCCACGGCGGGCACCACCCGCGACCGCCACTACGGCAAAGCTGAATGGAACGGGGTCACGTTCAGCGTCATCGATACCGGAGGATATATCACGGGCAGTGATGACATCTTCGAGGCCGAGATCCGCAAACAAGTGGACCTGGCTGTGGAGGAGTCCGATGTGATCCTCTTCCTGGTGGACGTGTACGATGGGATCACCGGCATGGACGAGGCCATCGCTGTTCGTCTTCGTCGCGCCAAGAAGCCTGTGATGCTCGTGGCCAACAAGGTGGATGAGCAGAAACAACAGTTGGCTGCTGCAGAGTTCTATGCACTCGGGCTCGGTGAGGTGTACAACCTGTCCTCAGCATCCGGGGCTGGGACCGGTGAGATCCTGGACGATCTGGTGAAGAGCTTCACCAAACCCTCCGAGGAAGAGGAGGCCGATGTGCCGAAGTTCGCCATTGTCGGGAAGCCCAACGTTGGGAAATCCTCGTTGGTGAACGCGTTGTTGGGACGGGAACAGAACATCGTTACTCCTGTTGCCGGCACCACACGCGATCCCATCAACACCCGTTGGAAGGTCTTCGGTTTCGATGTGACGCTGCTGGACACCGCTGGCATCAGAAGAAAGAGCAAAGTGGAGGAGGACATCGAATTCTACAGCGTCCTCCGCTCGGTGCGTGCCATCGAGGACAGCGACGTGTGTCTGCTCATGATCGATGCACAGGAAGGGGTCCAGCAACAGGACCTGCACATCCTGTCCATCATCCAGAAGAACGGAAAGGGGCTGGTGGTGCTGGTGAACAAGTGGGACCTCATCGCCAAGGAGACCAATACCATGAAGGCTTTTGAAGCCGATGTGAAGAAGCGCATCGAGCCGTTCACCGATGTGCCCGTGCTCTTCATCTCGGTGCTGGAGAAGCAACGCATCCTGAAGACCATGGAGTTGGCCATGCAGGTGTATGAGGATCGCAAACGTCGCATTCCCACGCGTAAGCTCAACGATGTGTTGTTGCCCATCATCGAGCGCCAACCACCGCCGATGTACAAGGCCAAGCAGGTGACCATCAAGTTCATCTCACAATTGCCCACCTACGTGCCTTCGTTCGTGTTCTATTGCAACCTGCCGCAGTACATCAAGCCCAGCTATGAGCGCTTCCTGGAGAACCGCCTTCGTGAGCATTGGCGCTTCACGGGTGTGCCGATCCGCTTGTTCTTCCGGAAGAAGTAGGGGGTATCGAGAGCCCGCCATCCTCCCCTCCCGTAGGGCTGCACCACAACGGGTTGGGCAATTATTCGAGAGTATCGAGGTCCAATGAGATCCCAGGTGTTTATGAGTCCATACCACAACCGGTATCCACTCCGCTCGAACGTGGTCCACATCCGCATGGTCGTCGGTCGTTAAGTTTGGCCGCATATCTCTTGAACGAGCGAATGCCGGCATCTCCGCTACGTCAATGGGCAGGTGTGTTGTACATCGCGTTCCTTGCGATCCTGCTGGTCGGGGAATCGCGTGCACAGTCGGTGTCGGTGGTGGATCGGGTCGCGGGGCAACCCTTGGAAGGCGCCACCTTCCATCATGCGCGATCCGGAACCTTCGCGGTCACCGATGCCAAGGGGCGTGTCGATATCCATGCGTTCCGAGGGTTGGATAGCATCGTGGTACGCATGTTGGCCTATGAGACCCTGATATGGTCCTATGAAGCGTTGTCGAAGCTCACAGCGCCTTTGGCATTGATCCGTTCGCCGTTCGCCTTCCAAGAGGTCATCATCAGTGCGGCACGGTGGGAACAAGAGAGCCAACGGATCCCGGATCGTATCACGGTGGTCAGCCCGCGCGACGTGTCCTTCGCCAACCCCGGTACCGCTGCCGATATGCTGCAACAGACCGGGGAGGTGTTCATGCAGCGCAGTCAACTTGGCGGTGGAAGCCCCATGGTCCGAGGCTTTGCGGCCAATCGACTCCTCATCGTGGTGGATGGCGTACGCATGAACAACGCCATCTATCGATCCGGGAACCTCCAGAACATCATCAGCGCCGATCCGTACTCCTTGGAACGGGCCGAGGTGCTCCATGGTCCCGGTGCCATGACCTACGGCAGCGACGCCATCGGCGGGGTCATCGACATCCACCTACTTCGTCCGCGATTCAGCTCGGACAGTACCCTGCTCGCGCGCGGAGGAGCGATGCTGCGTTACGCCACCGCGGCGAACGAACTGGCGGGGCATGTGGACATCGGCTTGGGTGGACGTAAGCTGGCCTTCGTGGGCAGTGCCACGGTGACCCGCTTCGACGACCTGCGCATGGGCACCAATGGTCCGGACGACTACCTGCGGCCCTGGTATGTGCGTACGATCGATGTACTGGATAGCCAGGTGGTCAATGTCGATCCACAGCTCCAACGCGGAAGTGGCTACACCAACATGAACTTCCTCGGCAAGCTCGCCTATCGGCCCACGAAGGCCTTGGAGGTCGCCGCACACCTCCACTTCAGCACCACCAGCGACGTGCCTCGGTACGACCGCCTGATCGAGACCCGGAACGGGGCACCACGATCCGCTGAATGGTACTATGGCCCGCAACGCTGGTTGATGACCAGTCTGCAATTGCGCCACAACGCGCGATCAGGACCCTGGAGCAAGGCCCGCATGACACTGGCCCTTCAGAACTATACAGAGAGTCGCAATGACCGCAACTTCCGCAGTGCGTCCTTGCGCACACAGACCGAGGTGGTGGAAGGTATCGGCATCAACCTGGACCTGGAGAAGGAACTGAATGCGCGCACCCAGCTGTTCTATGGTGCTGAATGGGTCAACAATACGGTAGGGTCCAAAGGTGTTCGTGTGGACCAGGTGAGTGGCGTGCAGCAGGTCATCAACTCCCGCTACCCTGATGGTTCCCGCTGGGCCATGGCATCCGCGTATCTCGGCGTGCTGCATGACCTTTCGGAACGCATCACACTCTCCGGCGGAGGACGTTTCAACTGGTCCGCGCTGGACTGCTTCTTCGATACCACGCTCTTTCCGTATCCCGCCACACGCACCACACTCGCGAACAGCGCGTTCACAGGCAACCTGGGTATGGCCTTCAGGCCCGGGACGGGGTGGAAGTTGGGCCTGGACCTGAGCAGCGGGTTCCGGGCTCCCAACATCGACGATATCGGCAAGGTCTTCGACAGTGAAGCAGGTGCGGTGATCGTACCCAACCCCGATCTGAGCGCCGAGTACGCCTATTCAGCGGAGGTCGGCATCGAGAAGGTCGTACAGGAGCGCTTGAGGTTGACAGGCACCGCGTACCATTCGCTATTGGACAATGCCATGGTCCGCAGGCCTTTCACCCTGGATGGCCGGGATACGATAGCATACGATGGTGAACCGAGTCGCGTGGATGCGATCCAGAACGCGGCGGAAGCACGGGTATTCGGCTTCCTGTTCGGTGTTGATGCTGCGGTCGGCCGATCCTTCGGTCTTACGCTGCGCTATTCGTGGCAGCAGGGTGTGGAGCAGGATGATGCGAATACTGGTGATGTGCCCTTACGCCATGCCCCACCTCCGTTCGGACAAGCCAGCGTGAGCTGGACACGTGAGCGACTTCGTGTGGAATTATCCACACAGTACAGTGCGGGCTTCGATCACGACGAACTGCCCCCGAGCGAACAAGCCAAGGCTCCGCTCTATGCGCTGGACGGTAACGGCGACCCCTATTCACCGGGATGGTACACGGTCGGCCTGAGAGGGAGTTTCCAATTGAACCGGACGTTGCAGATCACGGGTGGTGTGGAGAACCTGAGCGATCAACGGTACCGGCCCTATTCATCGGGGATCACGGCTCCGGGCCGCAACTGGGTGATCGCGCTTCGTGCCCGTTTCTGACAGTGGTTCTGGACATTGATGGTCCGTCAGATCCGCGCCAAGCCCTGCTCCAGGTCCGCGATCAGCACGTCGGCATCCTCGATTCCGATGTACAAGCGGATCATGGTGAAGGGTAGTTCGGTGTAGTAACCGCTGGGCCCTTTCAACGCACACACCGGCCATTGCAGGCTCTCATAGCCGCCCCAGCTCACGGCGATAAGGAAGCGTTGAAGGCTGTCGCAGAAGCGCTCCACGGCGGCCTCATCAGGTGCGTCCAGTTCGATGCTCATCAAGCCCGCCACACGCTTCATCTGCCGCAGCGCGAGCGCATGCTGTGGATGGCTCTCCAGGCCCGGCCAGTACACACGCTTCACCTTGGGATGTCCCTCCAGGTAACGGGCCACGCGTTCGGCGTTGTCGGCGCTGCGGTTCACGCGCAGTTCCAAGGTGCGCAGTCCGCGCATCAACAGCCATGCATCGTGGGGTGAGGGCACAGCACCGAGGGTCATGAACTCCCGGCTCATCACCTGCCGGATGTGCGCGGCGCTGCCCGCCAATACGCCCGCCACCACGTCGCTGTGGCCGTTGAGGTACTTCGTGCCGCTGTGCGCCACCAGGTCGATCCCCAGGTCGATGGGGTTCTGGAACAGCGGACTGTTGAAGCTATTGTCGCACAAGGTGAGGATACCGTGCTCCTTGGCAATGGCCGACACGGCCGCTAGGTCCTGCAACTCGAAGGTGAGCGAGTTGGGGCTCTCGGTGATGAAGAACTTGGTGGTGGGCCGGATGGCGCGACGGTAGTTCTCCGCATCGGTGCCATCCACGAAGGTGTGCGACACTTGAAAGCGCTCCAGCAGTTCCACCAGCAACTTCTTCGTCCAACTGTAGGGCTTCTCCACGCACACGATATGGTCGCCGGCCTTCACGAAACTCATCACTGCTGCGGCGATGGCGGCACTACCGCTGCTGAAGACCAGTGCATCCTCGGCGTGCTCCAGCGCGGCGAGCTTTTGGCGCAGCATACCCACGGTGGGGTTGAAGCCGCGTGTGTAGAGCGGACGTTCCATCTCCCGTTGCACGGTGGCGCGCATGACGGCCACAGTAGGGTAGGTGAAATTGCCGCTCTGCACGATGGGCGGAACCACAGCGTCGTAGCCGCGTTCCCGTTCTTCGCCGAGGTGCGTGAGGATGTGGGACAGGTCCATGGTGCGAAGGTCCGGAATAAGGAAGGGCGCCCCGCAGAGCGCCCTTCCTTATGCATACAGTGTTGTTCAGCGCTGGATGACGAAGCGGCTGCGTGCCTCCACGCCCGTACCCTGTAGCCAGGCCGTGTACGTGCCGGGCGCCAGTGTGCTGAGGTCGATCGTGCGGGTGCTCTGTGCGGCCAGCTGGTTCAAGGACACTGTGGTGGCCACTCGGCCCAATGCGTCCAGTACGATCAGCTGCGCGTTCATCACATCGGCACGTGTCCAAGTGATGTTGACCTGTCCATTGCTGGGCGAGGGGTGCATACGCAGCCCATTGTTCTCGTTCATAGCATCGATACCGGTGGGCATTGCCACGGTGGTGACTGTGGTGTTCGTGAGCACCGGATCGTTGTAGTCGAAATAGATGTCGGCGCGGTTGGTGAGCTGGTCGCCAAGAACCAGCGTGTTCTTGGGCGTCATACGGTAGCTGAAGCTGCCGATGCTGCCCAAGGGATCCACGAAGCTGTCGGGCAGGAAGATGTTGGCGAAGGTCCAGATGGCGACCTCGTTGGAGACCGTAACAGTGTACGGGTGCGTGGCGCCGATCATCTCGAAGGTGCTCAGGTCCCAATCACTGTCCAGCGAATCCTTGATCACCACGTTCACGGCTGGCGCATTCCCGGTGTTCTGGAAGCGGATGATGTATTCCAAGGGCTTTTGGTCAGCAACATCGTCCGGGGTGATGGTCTCGAAGTCGACGCGCTTGTCGTTGGGGTCGTAGGCCGTGGTGGCGATGCCGTTGAGCACATCGCTGTCGTTGGCCGCGTTGATGTCGGTCTGTGTGGTGGTGATGGCAACGGTGTTGCTCACCGCCTCATTGGGCTCCGCAGTGATGGAGGTGAAAATGGTCACGGTGATGGTACCGTTCGCACCAGCAGCCAACGGGCCCAGGTCCCAGGTCACTACCTGTCCACTCACGGATGTCTCGGCCACGGTCGCTTCCACATAGGAGAGCAGCGGGTCCAGCGTAAGGGCCACGGTGGCATCCACGGTCTCTGTGCCGATGTTGGCATAGCTGATGTGCAGCACGGTGTTATTGCCGATCCAAGGGTTCCATCCCCACAGCGCAACGCTAGCATCGTAGATACCCGGTGTGGGTTGGAGTGCGAAGTCGAGGCCAGTGATCTGATCGCCTTGTGCAGCGATGGTGTAACTCTGTGAAGCAGGCACCACGGTGTGGTACAAGGGCGGGTTCGGGACGGTGACCGTGTAGGTTCCCAGGTCGGAGCAGAAAGAATAAGGGTCGCTGCTTGCGGAGCGGTACATCCCCCCCGGTTCGATCTGCAGCATCACGTCCACTTGGTCCTCCTCCGTTTCGCGCGTGCCGTTGCTGTTGGCATCGCCGTAGGTCACACCGGTCACTGTGCCAGCGCACTCGCTCAATTCCCAGTAGAACGCGTCCTCATCGAAGGTGTCCACCCAGACGATGTAGTAGTTCTCGCCCGCTGTGACCTGGACCTCCATGTATGACGCGAAGCTGTAATTCGGACAATTGCCGCTTCCCATGTCATCATTGTATCCGATGCACGTCAATGTTCCACATTCACCAGTCATCACTTTGACGTAGGTATCATCGTCGGTCTGGTTGTTGAGAGGATGACAACTCGTGATGGTGATGGTGCCAGTGAATGACGGCGTGTACAGATACCAGTCGCCATCCTGACCAGCGCCGCAGGCAGCAACGCCACCTTGTCCATCACCGCTGGTAGGACCATCGGCCAGGTGAACACCGGTGATCACCGGAAGGGCCGTGGTACAGGTGTCTCCTTGCGCGTGAAGGCCTGCACTGCAAGCCCATGAAATAGTGCCGATCAAGGCGGCACGAAGGGTAAGGGTCGATCGCATCGGTGGTGGTTTGGTACCGAAAGCTAATTGCTTGATACCGAACTTCCTAATGGTCGTGACCAACGGTGCTCAAGGCTCCCTCCTGAAGAACACGAACCCGTTCTGGCGACCCACTTCCAACAAGGTCCTCACGGCCGCCACCTCTTCCGCTGCGGTGACCTTGCACACCACATACACCGGCCGGTCGATGTCGCCGTACAACAGCCATTCCTCGTCGTGTGCACGCGGGTCGGTGACAGGTGGCTTGCGGGTATAGAACAGGTGGGCGTAGCTCTTGTAATTCTTCGTGATCACGTAGCAACGTTCGCCCTTTCGCCCCGCGAAGAAATCGATCGCTGCGCGCTGTGAATAGCCCTCGATGCGGTTGATGAAGAAGAATAGGGAGGTGGTGACGAACAACGCACCCCCACCGAACACCACCATTAAGGCTTCGCGGTAACGCGCCCGACCATGCAGCCAATGGCCGGTGAGCAATGCACCCAACAACAGCAAGCCCGCCAGCGCTTCCAGTCCGGTCCAGTGAACGGCCGCATCGAGGTTCGCCTGTGCGAAGGGATCCTGTGCGAAGAGCGGCTTGAGCCGCTCGATGCGCATGCCGAGGAAGGGCACCACGATGAAGATGCCGGCGATGAGCGATCCGAGGCCGCCGAGCAGGAAGCGGCTCCACCCGAAGGCTTCACGCTGTTTCCAGATGCGCTCCAACTGCAAGGCGGCCAGGTAGGTCAGTGGGAAGTAGGCGAGGCTGCTGTAGTGAATGATCTTCGTCTTCACGATGCTGAAGAGGATCAGCACCACCCACAGCAGGATCACCATCCAACGGCGGTGATCACGCAGGTCACGTTCCTCTTCACGCGTGGGACGAAGTAGCTCTTGCAACGCGAACACCGAGGCCGGAAAGCAGCCCAGCAGCAGTACCACGAAGTGATAACCAAAGAAACCGCCATGGCCAGCGTCCTCGGTGGTGAGCATGGCCACCTGGCGCCAGAAGAAGGCCACCATGAACTCAGGTCCGTTGCACACCAGGTCGTACACCCCCCAGGTGGCGATGGTGAGCAGGGTGGCCCCGGCGATGATGGCGATCCGCCGCCAGCGCAGGATGGTGCGGAAGCGTGCCATGGCCCAGTAAACACCAAGCACCAACCCAGGTATGAGCACGCCCACCGGCCCCTTGGTGAGTACCGCCAGCCCCAGGAAGAGCCCGGCCAGCCAGGCATGCGTGTCGCGGCGCCCGTTCACCGCGTCGGGGTGCCGCTTGGGGTCGCGTTGCACCAAGGTGATGAGCGCATGCAGCCCCAGGAAAATGAACAGGTTGAACCACGGGTCGATGATGCCGCTGCGGAAGTAGAGGTGTGGTAGGATTGAGCCGATATATGCCAGCACCCACACCATGCCGAACACACGGCCACGCAGCTGGTCGCCGATGCGGTAGAGCACCAGTAGGGTCATCAGCCCATTGATGGCGTTGGGCAGGCGCGCTGCGAACTCGCCCACACCGAAAGCTTTCATGCTCAGCGCCTGCAGCCAGATGAAGAGCGGCGGCTTCTCGTGGAAGGGCCGATAGTCGATCTGTGGCCGCGACCAATCGCCCGTGGCCAGCATCTCCCGCGCGATCTCTGCGAAGTTGATCTCGTCCCAGTCGAACAGGTGTACGGCTCCCAGTCCCGGTATGAAGAGCAGCGCCGCCACCGCGGCGATAAGGAGTTGGAGTTGGCCGCGCGAGGGTAGCATGACGGTTCAACGGCGATCACCCAGAAGCTGCCAGCCCACCAGCCCGGTGCGTGCCAGGAAGTAACGGAAGCTGACGTTCAACACGCCGAAGCCGTAGGTCATACTGCGGCTGAAGTTGATGCTGCTGGCCTCATCGAAATACTTGGTGGGACAGGTGATCTCCGCGATCTCGAAGCCCTTCCAGAAGATCTGCCCGATCATCTGGTTGTCGAAGACGAAGTCATCCGAGCACTGATGGTACGGACAAGCATCCAACACGCTTCGGTGGAAGGCGCGGTAGCCGGTGTGGTACTCGCTGAGCTTCTCGCCCATCAACAGGTTCTGCGTGAGGGTAAGTACCCGGTTGGCAACGTACTTGTACAGGGGCATGCCGCCCTTCAGTGCGCCGCCGCCCAGGATCCGCGAGCCGAATACCACGGGGTACACACCATTGCCGATCAAGGTGATCATACTGGCCAACAGCTTCGGGGTGTACTGGTAATCGGGATGGAGCATCACCACGATGTCCGCACCAAGCTCTCGGGCCTTGTCGTAGCAGCTCTTCTGATTGCCGCCGTAGCCCTTGTTCACGTCGTGTAACACCACATGCCGGATGCCCAGCTGGCGCGCCACTTCCACGGTGTTGTCCGGACTCTTGTCATCCACCAGCACCACGTCGTCCACGAGGTCGAAGGGGATCTCCTCATAGGTCTGCTTCAACGTGAGGGCGGCCCGGTAGGCGGGCAGCACCACGATCACCTTTTGGCCTTGGTACATGCTGCAAAGATGCGTCGGCGAACGATCACCGGTTCAACGGCCCCTCTCCGCGACGCTCACGATATACACACCGCTCAGAACCAATGCGATCATACCGAACTGGATACCTGAGATGGTCTCACCGTCCAACAATCCCCAACCGATGGCCACCACAGGCATCAAATAGGTGACCGAAGAGGCCCGGAGCGCCGAGGTGCGCTGGAGCAATACGTTCCAAAGTACCAGTGCCACTGCTGAGCTCATCACTGCCAGCACCACGACATGGCCCAACGCGTTCCATGCCCCGGGTACGGTGCGCAGGGTCTCTGGAAGGCCGCTATCCCATGCGAGCACCAAGCTGATGGGTCCCACGAAGGTGAGCGCCAAGGCGGCGGTGGCGATCGGTGGTACACCATACAAGTGACGCTTGACGATGTTGCCGCTCAGGCCATAGCAGACGGTCCCCAACACGGGGAGTGCGGCGTAGAAGGATACCGTCAGTGGACCATCCACACGCCCGGATGCGATCAGGCCCGCAGCACCCACCAAGCCAAGTAGGATGCCCATGACGTGAATGAGCCGGACCCGGGTGCCGAACAGCAGCACTCCGGCCAACAACGTCATCAGCGGGGTAAGGCTGTTCAACATGCCCGAAAGCGAGCTGTCGATCCGGCTCTGGGCCGTGGCAAAAAGGAACGCCGGGATCCCGTTGCCCAGCACCCCGGCGCCCAGCAAGGGGAGCGCATGCTTCCGGAGGTATGCGTAGTGCTTGATCAGAAAGGGGGACAGGGCAAGCCATGCCACCGATAATCGCACCGTGGCCAATTGCCAGGGGCTCAGCATGGCCGTGCCATCCAAGTATAGCCCGCGTTTCATGAGGATGAACGAACTGCCCCATACCAATGCCAGTACGATAAGCAGGGGCCAGACCAGGGAAGAGCGATCGCGCATGGGGTGGGTCCACCAAGGGATCGGCGAACAGGCCGGCGAAACTAGTGTTCAATGGACCGTTACATTCCAGTGTGGTGAGCATTACTTTTGTAACCTATTTCGAGTCCCCGCGTCCTATTGACCAAACCCCATCATCCGTCATGAAGATCCTGTTTCCCCTGTTGACCGGAACGTTCTTGGTGATGACTTCATGCGGTTCCGCTCCTGAAGCGAATGAAGTAGCTGCTCAAGCAGCCATCGCCGGGGTGGAACGAGTGGTCACCGAAGTGGCCATCAATGCGGGGGTGCCTGTGACCATGGCAGACCTCAGTATCGATGGTATGAGCTGTGAGATGATGTGTGGGGGATCCATCAAGAAGGCGTTGGCCAAGCTTCCTGGTGTCAGTGGTACCGAGATCAAGTTCGTGGAAGGTGACGAACGGGACCATGCCATTGTGACCTACGATCCAACGCAAGTGACAGACGCTGAGATGGTCGAGGCCATCCAAGCCTTGCATGATGGTCAGTACAAGGTATTGGCCGTTAACATCACCAAGCAGGTACTGGCCCCTGGCGGTTCAGCTGGAGATGCGAACAAGGCCAAGGACGAAGAGGGGTCGGTGAGCGTCTATGCTCCTTCTTCCACCGTACTTCCGAACATTCTGGCGCTGTTGACGCAGATCTTCCGATCCTGATACAACCTTCTTAACGTTGAACGGGGCCGCTAGGCCCCGTTCTTTTTTCTGGCCCCCGGTGAACCTGTGTTGAACTGCCGTGTTGGTAGTTTTACCTCGCTAATGAACAGCTCAACGGATCCCTCCCTACGCCCGGTCATCGCCTGGCTCAGCATCGGTTGTATCCTGATCGCATGCATGGTCATCATTGGTGGCATTACGCGATTGACGGGTAGCGGTCTGAGCATCACCGAATGGAAACCCATCATGGGAGCCTTGCCACCCATGAACAACAGCGAGTGGCAGGTCGCCTTCGACAAGTACAAGCAGATACCGGAGTTCACTCTGAAGAACCAGCACATGGATATGGAGGGGTTCAAGGCCATTTTCTTCTGGGAATACCTCCATCGCAACTGGGGTAGGCTCATGGGCCTGGCGTTCATCATCCCCTTCGTCCTTTTCCTCAGCCGAGGGTTATTGAACGGTTGGCTGCGCCGCCGCACCATCGCCATCCTCATTGGTGGTGGTACTGTGGGAGCACTCGGTTGGTTCATGGTCGTAAGCGGTCTTCAGGACAACCCTGATGTCAGTCATTACAGGTTGGCCACACACCTGAGTGCAGCCTTCACGGTGTTCTCCCTCGTTCTGTGGACCGTGTTCGATATCGCACTGGGCCGTCGGGGAATTGTCGGGAATGGCAGCACCATGGCTCGGAATGCGCGTTGGCTGCTCGTATTGCTGGGGGTGCAGATCATATGGGGCGCATTCACAGCTGGGCTGGATGCCGGACGGATCTACAACACATGGCCTTTGATGAACGGTGCGTTCATGCCCGAGAACGTCACTGCGTTCGGTAGTTGGTGGTTCGACCTGACGCATCATCGGGATGGGGTGCAGTTCATCCACCGCAATCTGGCTTGGCTGGTCGCCGCTGCTGCGGTGGGATTTGCCGTTCGTTACCGACGAGAGAGCACGTTGTCGGGTATCTGGGTTCCGATCCTGCTCATGGTCCTCGTGCAGTTCATCCTAGGCGTGCTCACCCTGCTCACACGAGTGAATATCGTGCTCGGCGTGGCGCATCAGTTCGGCGCCTTATTGCTCCTTGCAGTGGTGCTCGCGGCTGTGCATAGGACGGGACGTGCTGTTACTGCCAACGCAATGTAGCCGCGAGATGTCCCATGTCCCCTCGGATGCGCTCGATCACCGGGGATAGCGAATCTGCGTTGGGCGGCACATCGAAATACAGGGCACCATAAAGGAAGTTGTCCGTGCTGTCGGTCAGGTAGAATACGAAGGGACTGGCCACATCCCCTTCCACGTTGAAGAGGGTGCCGTACACACGATCAACCGGCCTCAGGATACGTTCGCTGTCGATACGTGCCGCCTTGCTTTGGTGGGTGCGTTTGAAAACGTGGGCGTCCTCGATCAAACGGACCAGTTCCCCGTTCACCGGTGTCCAAGTGAGATGCACAGTACCGCGATGGGCCTTGTAGCGTAGATCATACCAACGCTCCAAGCCCTTGTGCGGACGGCCTGCGACTTGCACTGTTGAAGGAACCTCCATCCGGATCACCCCTGGATCCGACCATGCCGTGTAGCGTTGCTCAGGAAGGTCGATACGGAAATAGCCTCGTGGTTTCGGGATCGGAGCGTCGGCGCAGCCGTATGGAAGCACGAGCAGCGCCAACAATTCAAGTGGTCGCCTCATCGCGCACGATCAATTTCACGCGCCTCACGCGCTTGTTATCCGAACTCTCCACCACGAACGTGTAGTTCTGAAGGTCCACCCGCTCTCCCTTCTTGGGAATTCTCCCCGTGAGCTCCAAGATGAATCCTCCCAAGGTCCCGCTATCACCCTTGTTCTCTTCGAAGAGTAGACCATCGATACCCAGAACGCGGTATACATCCGGTAGGGGTGCCTTGCCCTCGAAGACCCAAGTACGGTCATCGAGTTTGCTGTAGATCAGGTCCTCGTCATCGTACTCGTCGGTGATGTCACCCACGATCTCCTCGATAACGTCCTCCAACGTGATGATGCCACTGGTGCCACCATATTCGTCCACGACCACGGCCAGGTGCACCTTTTCACTTTGGAATTCCTTCAACAGATCGTCCAGTTTCTTGCTCTCCGGTACGAAGTACGGTGAACGCATCAGTGTATGCCAATCCAGGTCAGCCTTGCCGATATGAGGCAGCACATCCTTGATGTAAAGGATACCGACGATACGGTCCAACGTGTCCTCATAGATCGGTACCCTGGAGAACCCGGAATCAACGATGCTGGAGAGCAACTCCTTGAAACTGAGTTCTTGTGCGAATGCGACCACCTCGGTGCGAGGACGCATGATCTGCCGTACCTCGAAGTTGCCGAACTTCACGATACCTCTAAGGATGCGCTGCTCCTCCACAGTGGTGCTGGCATCTTGCGTCAGTTCCAACGCGTGCCCGAGCGCATCCACGGAGATGTTCTGGGTGCTGCGCTTGGTGTATCGCTTCTCGATGAAGGTGGTGCTGCGTACAAGCGTTTCGCTCACTGGTTTGAATACCGTGCGCAATACGATCAACGGGCCGGACATGGCCTGGGCGACGCGCATGGGGGCTGTGGTCGCGTAGACTTTGGGTAGCACCTCGCCGATCAACAGAATGACGAAGGTCACGGCCAATACTTGGATCCCGAAGACCACGTAAGTGGGCATGCGGTCCAGTTCCAGGATACTGTTCACTGCGAAGGTGCTCAGTATGACGATACCCACGTTGACGAAGTTGTTGGCAATAAGAATGGTGGCGAGCAAGCGTCGCGGTTTGGCCAGCAGGTCCAGCACCCGTTGTCCAGAACTGCCGCCACGTTCCTTCAAGTCTCGAAGCTGTGTGGGGGATAGTGAGAATAGCGCTACCTCGCTAGCGCTCATGGCAGCCGAAGCCACCAACAATAAACCGATCACGGCCAATACCGCTCCGGTCATCGGATCCACGGCGCGTACGTACAACGCCAGGTTCAGGACATATGCGGACGGAGGCTCCAAACGGAAAGGGCTGGGTGGAACGGTCGGTTGGCGGCCCTAGAAGGGGAGGTCATCCACTTCTTCGGATGAGGCCGCGTAAGTGGTTTGAACGGGTGGTGTGGAAGGCGACGTGTTGGAAGTGCGCTCCACCGGACGCGAAGCACTCGACTGAGCACCGCCATCACCACCGCCCGGACGGTCCAACATGGTCATCTCATCGGCATGTATCTCGGTGGTGAACCGTTCGATCCCGTCCTTGTCCTGCCACTTTCGGGTGCGCAACTTGCCCTCAACGTAGACCTTGGTGCCTTTCCGGAGGTATTTCTCGGTGATCTCTGCCAAGCCGCGCCATGCCACGATGCTGTGCCATTCGGTCTGTTCGCGACGCTCACCGGTGGTCTTATCCTTGTAGGTCTCGCTGGTCGCTATGCGGAAGTTCGCCACACTTGCACCGTTCTGCAGGTGCCGCACCTCAGGGTCAGCCCCGAGGTTACCGATCAGGATCACTTTATTCACTCCGGCCATGATGCGCGATACTATGAACGACGAAGGTAAGGCTTCCGATGACCCCGAAGGCTCACGTTCTGCTAGCGAGAAGGTGGCGCTCGATCAAGCGAGGAAGGGCATGCCCTTCCAAGCGGTCCATATCAACCTGCTCCCAGTCCTGTGGGGGCATGAAGCCCTTGGGTGGCCTTACCCGCCAGAACCGGGCCTGTAGGTGCTGGTGGCTGAGGATGTGCTTCACCGGCCCCACCATATGTTCCACGGTCCATCCCGTGCCGTGTACGTTGGCCAGAACAGCAGCGAACCGCCGCTTGGTCAGCGCGCCATCGCTTTCCAAAAGGGGGAGTTCGTAGAGGCCATGCCAGATGTCCTTGCCGGAACGTTTCCGGAGGTGGATGCAGCCCCGCTCTTCCACGTGCAGGTAGTTGAAGTAGCGGATCCGAACCTTGGTCCGGTTGGCCTTCACCGGTAACTGGTCGATACGATCGGTGCGCAAGGCGATACACTTGCTTGCAAGTGGGCAATCCCCGCACTTCGGGCTCTTCGGGCTGCAGACCAATGCGCCCAGTTCCATGACGGCCTGGTTGTGGTCACCGGGTGCTTGGCGATCGAGAAGGTTTGCGGCCAAGGCACGGAACTCCACCCTTCCCGCGGAACCATCGATGGGCGTGTCGATGCCGAAGACCCGGGATAGCACCCTGTAAACATTGCCATCCACCACCGGTTCCGCCAGACCGAAGGCGATGGAACCAATGGCAGCCGCGGTATAGTCACCCACGCCGCTCAGACCTTTCAGCAGTGCATGGTCCTGCGGGAACCGGCCCCCATGGAGGCGCGCTACTTGTTGGGCTGCTTTCCGAAGGTTGCGTGCCCTGCTGTAATAGCCAAGTCCCTGCCAAAGGCGCAAAACCTCATCCTCCGAGGCCTCCGCCAGGTCGAATAGGGTGGGATAGCGGTCCACGAAGCGCTGCCAGTAGGCGGTGCCCTGTTCCACACGGGTCTGTTGCAGGATGACCTCGCTGAGCCAGATGCAGTAGGGGTCCTTGCTAGCGCGCCAGGGAAGGCGCCGCCGATGCTCCTTGTACCAAGGGACCAGCGCACGTGTGAACCAAGCAGTTGACATACAGCGGCAAAGATGGGTTGCGTGATCCACTGGAACGGCTATCTTTGCCGCCCCAAACCGAAGAAGGGTATGACGAAGGCAGAATTGGTCAGCATCATCGCAAAGCGCACCGGAGTGGAACGCCAAGTGGTACTGACGACCGTGGAGGCTTTCATGGAGGAGGTGAAGAACAGCTTGGAGAAGGGCGAGGATGTCCATCTCCGTGGGTTCGGGAGCTTCGTGGTGAAGCATCGGGCGCAGAAGACCGGAAGGATCCTGGCCCGGAATACCACCATCATCATCCCGGCGCACGATGTGCCGGCGTTCAAACCGGCCGACGTCTTCGTCGACAAGGTGAAGAACCGTTCCCAGGGCGGCCAACAGTGATGGGCTTGAAGAAGCCTCAAGTGTTGGCCCTCGGAGGGGCGTTGGTGGTGATCGTTCTTTTGGTGTTGGCGCCCCGGATACCTACCGGGAAGGAGCAGACCGAGGTGATGGCGATGAGCCCCATCCAGGTCAAGACCACGGAAGCCGTTGCCCTTGTGCAGGGTCAGGATCCCATGCGGGGGATCATGATGCTGCGAGAAGTGCTTCAGGAGGACCCCGACAATGTGGAAGCACATTGGCACTTGGGTCTGTTCTCCATCCAGAGCGGACAGTACGAGAAAGCCCTGGAACGGTTCAAGAAGGTGAAGGAATTGGACGAAGCGGGTTTCCCGGATGTCTGGTTCTATCTCGGGCGCACCTATGCAACACTGGATAGCACCGATCAAGCGATCGCGTGCTTCACCAAGTATCGAACTCTCGCTCAGGATACGGCGATCATCACCGGGGTGGACCGTTTCCTTCAGGAATTGAAGACCAAATAACACAGAGGAATCATGCCTTGCGGTAAGAAAAGAAAGCGGCACAAGATGGCCACGCACAAGCGTAAGAAGCGCTTGCGGAAGAATCGGCACAAGAAGAAGAACCGGTAGGTCCTTCTGTGTTGGATAGCGTAGGCCTGGGGACCGTGGTCCCCGGGTCCGCTCCTATCCGGCACTCTGCTTGTTCCATCCATCACCTCGCTACCAAGTTCCACGCGTGAACATCGAGCTCATCATCCGTTCGGGTGCCGGCGAAGTATCCATTGCCCTGCTCAAGGACAAGGTATTGGCCGAACTGCATCGTGAACGCACCGAGCGCGGTTTCGCAGTTGGTGATATCCATATCGCCAAAGTGCGGAAGGTGGCACCGGGGCTCAACGCAGCCTTCGTTGACGTGGGGCACGAGAAGGATGCGTTCCTCCACTACTTCGACCTCGGACCCCAGTATCGCAACGCGTTCAAGTTCGCGAAAGGCGCTGTCAGCGGAACGGTCACCTCCAGCATGTTGGAGGACTGGAAGATGGATGCTGACATCCCCAAGGATGGCAAACTGGCCGACGTGCTCAGTGCCAGCCAGAGCATCCTGGTGCAGATCGCCAAGGAACCCATCAGTACCAAAGGCCCGAGACTTACCGCCGAAGTGACTTTGGCCGGTCGGTACATGGTACTCGTACCCTTCATCAACAAGGTCAGCATCAGCAGCCGGATCACCGATGAGACCGAGCGCAGGCGCCTGAAGGAATTGATGCAGGCCATTCGTCCCAAGAATTTCGGCGTCATCATCCGGACCAATGCGGCCGATAAGCGCACCGAGGATCTCGAGAGCGATCTGAAGACCCTGTTGCAGCGCTGGGACGGCATGTTCCACAACCTGCGCAACGCCATGCCGCCGAAAAAGGTGCTTGGTGAGATCGATCGCACCAATGCGGTGATGCGCGATCTGCTCAACAAGGACTTCACCAGCATTCATGTGGATGACGAACTGCTGGCCGAGGAGATCTACCAGACCCTGGAAAAGACCGCCCCGGAGAAGAAGGGGATCGTCAAACACTACAAAGGCAATCTCGACATCTTCGATCATTTCGGCGTCAATCGCCAGATCAAACAAGCCTTCGGTCGTCAGGTCATGTTGTCGAGTGGGGCCTACCTGATCATCGAGAAGACCGAGGCCATGCACGTCATCGACGTGAACAGTGGCAGCCGTAAGGGTGGCAACCAGGCACAGGAGAAGAACGCCTTGGACATCAACGTCGAAGCCGCTATCGAGATCGCCCGTTTGCTTCGTCTTCGTGATATGGGCGGTATCGTGGCCATCGACTTCATCGATCTCTATGAACCCGAGAATCGGCGCATCCTGCACAAGGCATTGAAAGATGCCATGGAGGATGACAAGGCCAAGCACAACGTGCTGCCTCCCTCTCGTTTCGGGGTCATCGAACTCACTCGCCAGCGCGTCCGCCCGGAGACCGAGATCGATACCAGTGAGAGCTGCCCCACCTGCAACGGAACCGGTGAGGTACAAGCGGCCATCCTGATCATCGACGAGATCGAGAACACGCTGAACTACTTGCTCACCGAGAAGGAAATGAACGGACTGACAGTCAGTGTTCATCCCTTCGTCCACGCTTACATCACCAAGGGGCTACCCAGCATGCAGCACAAGTGGTGGTGGCGCTGGCGTAAATGGGTGAAGGTGATGCCGGACGGTGCACAACAGTTCCTGGCCTTCTCTGTCAAGGACGGGGTGGGCAACGAGGTGCCTGTCTAGTTCGAACATCGGGGGCGCGACCCTACCCCATGGCACGCAGCCTTTCCATGGACGAAGCCCTTGCCAAAGCCCGTTCCTATTGCGCCCGGCAGGAGCGTGCGCAGCAGGAGGTGCGCGACAAGCTTTATTCGTGGGAAGTGCGGGGGAAGGAGGTCGAGGGCATCATCTCCCAGCTGATCCGGGAGGGCTTCCTGAACGAAGCGCGCTTCGCAGAGCATTTCGCCGTGAGCAAGTTCCGGCAGAAAGGCTGGGGGCGTAGGAAGATCGAGCAGGCACTCCGAATGAAGCAGGTATCGGAGCCTTGCATCGCGCTTGGCCTGAAACGTATCGAGGAGGAGGAGCACACGGCCCTGTTGAAGCGTCTGTTGGAGAAACGGTGGGAACGGGAGAAGGAACCGGATCCCTACCGGAAACGACAGAAGGTCCACCACTATTTCCTGGGCCGCGGCTTTCCTTCAGAGGCCATTGAAAGGGCCCTTCGCGCGCTCGAACAGGAAGGTTAGGATCGTCCGGCCCGGCACGCATCCAACAACCCGATCGCCCCGTACTTTTGCGGCCCCGCTCCTCACCCCGCAGTCCATATGGTCACCATCGATAAGATCACCGAGCTCACCGAACGCCTGGAGGCCCTGAAAGGCTACCTGGACATCGAGGAGAAACGCGGCCGCATCCTGGAAGAGGAGAAGTACACCCTGGACCCGGATTTCTGGAATGACCAGAAGAAGGCCCAGTTGGTGATGCACAAGATCCGTGAATTGAAACGCTGGGTGGGACTGTACGAAGGAGTGAAACGCGAGATCGACGACCTGGAGGTGACCTTTGAATTCTTCAAGGCCAAGGAAGTGAGCGAGGACGAACTGGATGCCCAGTTCAAAAAGGCTGGTGAAGCACTGGAGGAGTTGGAGTTCAAGAACATGCTCAGTGCCGAAGAGGACCCCCTCAGTGCGGTGGTGCAGATCACCAGTGGTGCTGGCGGTACCGAGAGCAACGACTGGGCGTTGATGTTGCTGCGTATGTATCGCATGTGGGCCGAGAAGAGCGGTTACAGCGTGAAGGTGCTCGATTATCAGGATGGAGAAGCGGCAGGCATCAAGCAAGCCACCCTCGAGGTGAACGGCGAGTTCGCCTTCGGTATGTTGAAGGGAGAGAACGGCGTCCATCGCTTGGTCCGTATCAGCCCCTTCGATAGCAACGCCAGGCGCCACACCAGTTTCGTCAGTGTGTATGTCTATCCCTTGGTGGACGAAACGATCGAGATCGACATCAATCCGGCGGACATCACCTGGGATACCTTCCGCAGCGGTGGTGCCGGTGGACAGAACGTGAACAAGGTGGAGACCGGTGTTCGCCTGCGGCACGCACCCACCGGGATCATCATCGAGAACACCGAGACTCGCAGCCAGTTGGACAACAAGACCAAGGCCCTTCAGCTGCTGAAGAGCCAGTTGTACGAAGCCGAATTGGAGAAGCGTCGCAGCAAGCGCAGCGAGATCGAGGCCGGTAAGAAGAAGATCGAATGGGGGAGCCAGATCCGTAACTACGTGCTACAGCCCTACAAGCTGGTGAAGGATGTGCGCACCGAACATGAGACCAGCAGCGTGGATGATGTGCTGAACGGGTACATCGACGAGTTCCTGAAGGCCTACCTGATGCAGCAGGGCCAGAGCCAGAAGGTATAGCGGCGACACCTGTGTCGCCCGAAGCCTTGCGGCGAAGTTCGGGCTGCCAAACGAAATGAAGAACGACATGGAATACCGCATCGAAAAAGACACCATGGGCGAGGTGAAGGTGCCCGCCGACAAGTACTGGGGTGCCCAGACCGAACGTAGCCGTAACAACTTCAGGATCGGGCCACCGGGCAGCATGCCGCGCGAGATCGTGCATGCCTTCGCGTACCTGAAGAAGGCTGCTGCACTCACCAACCTGGAGTTGGGCAAACTACCCAAGGAGAAGAGTGACCTGATCGGACGCGTATGCGACGAGATCCTCGAAGGCAAGCTTGATGATCAGTTCCCTTTGGTGATCTGGCAGACCGGCAGTGGTACGCAGAGCAACATGAACGTGAACGAAGTGGTGGCCTACCGCGCACATGTGCTCAATGGCGGTCAGCTCACGGATGTGGAGAAGGTGCTCAACCCCAACGACGACGTCAATAAAAGCCAGAGCAGCAACGACACCTTCCCCACGGCCATGCACATCGCGGCCTACAAGCTGACGGTGGAGGTGACCATCCCCGGGGTGAAGAAGCTGCGTGATACACTAGCGAAGAAGTCCGAGGCGTTCAAGGATATCGTGAAGACCGGCCGCACGCACTTCATGGATGCTACTCCGCTCACGGTGGGCCAACAATTCGGAGGCTATGTACAGCAGCTGGACAACGGCCTGCGTGCGGTGGATAATGCCTTGGTGATGGTGCGTGAGCTGGCGCTGGGAGGGACAGCCGTGGGCACCGGGCTCAATGCACCCAAGGGTTACAGCGTGTTGGTGGCGAAGAAGATCGCCGAACTCACGGGCCTGCCTTTTGTGACCGCGCCCAATAAGTTCGAAGCGCTCGCCGCACACGATGCCATGGTGGAACTGAGCGGCGCGCTGAAGCGCCTCGCGGTATCGCTGATGAAGATCGGCAACGACATCCGAATGCTGAGCAGTGGTCCCCGCAGTGGGATCGGTGAACTGATCATCCCGGACAATGAACCCGGCTCCAGCATCATGCCCGGCAAGGTGAACCCCACCCAGCCCGAGGCGCTCACCATGGTATGCGCACAGGTGATGGGCAATGATGTTGCGGTGACCATCGGCGGTAGCAATGGACACTTCGAGCTGAACGTGTTCAAGCCGCTGATCGCTGCCAATGTGCTCCAGAGCGCCAGACTGATCGGTGAATCGTGTGTTTCGTTCAACGACAAGTGCGCCGATGGCATCGAGCCCAACCGTCCGATGATCAAGCGCCACTTGGAGAATTCGCTGATGCTCGTCACCAGCCTCAATACGCACATCGGCTATTACAAGAGCGCCGAGATCGCGAAGAAGGCGCACAAGGAAGGCACCACCCTGAAAGAGGCCGCTGTCGCGCTCGGGCATGTCTCCCCGGAGGACTTCGACAAGTGGGTGGATCCGGCTGATATGGTGAGCGGAGGGTAGGAATTGCCGTCGAGAACGAAAGAAGCCCGGAGCATCAGCTCCGGGCTTCTTTCGAAATGATCGATCGCTTAGTTCGCGCTGGCGGTGACCAAGCCTTTGTCGGCGTTGAACTTGGCCATCAACAGGTCCTTGTCCTGCATGTCGGTCGTGGCCATGTCCACGGCGCCATTGCCGGTGTACACGCGTACGTTCTCTCCCTTGGCATCGAGGAACGATACCACAGGCTGGTCGCACACCTTGCTGTCCGTGTACTTCCAGGTCATGTCGTTACGGTCGAACTTCATCACACGCACTTCGCCAGCCTTGGTGCCTGTGAGCTGAGTGGTGGTGAAGGTATCCTTGGTGGCTTCCATCTTGAACTTCTCGCCCTTGATGGTGGCCATCTGCATCTCATAGTCACCTTCGTTCATGGACATGGGGTTGCTGCCACTCCAGAACTCGATCAGGTTCAGGATCACCACGTCGATGAAGCTAGCGATACCGTAAACGGGGATGATGTTCAGGACGTAGAACACCAGGGTCTTCACGAACTTGCTGTCGCTCAGGTCGTCGTTCCATTCCCATACGCGGCGGGTCAAAGCGAACTCACCGAAGCAGCCGGTCTGAGTGATGACCAACGAGCTCATAGCGAACAATAGGGCGGTCTTGCGAATGATCTTCATGGTACCGATGTGTTAGGTTAGGCCGCCAAGCTATACAAGGGAAGTGAAAATGCAAATGATCCCTTTACGAACGTTCACCCCTTCAGGTCCCGCACCGTGGTCCATGGCCCCCCATTGTAGCACTCGAACCCATTGCGTTTCAGCAGGTCTGAAGCAATACCACTGCGCGCGCCACTGCGGCAGCAGGTGATCACGGGTTTGTTCTTGTTGATCCTCCCCAACTGCCCCTGCAGCTTGTCCAAGGGTATGTTCACCGAGCCCTTGACGTGGCCCGAACGGAACTCCTCCGGGGATCGGACGTCTATGATGCTGGCTCCTTCCTTGATCTTCAGACCCAGGTCCACTGTAGGACCACCCAGGCCGAACAGGCGTTTCAATAGGCTCATGTTGGTGTGTTGTTCGTTCAGATCAGCGTTCAACAGGCATCCCCGCCTGTTGCCAAGCTCCGATCCCTCCTGCCAGGTCCGTCACCGAAGTGAAACCGTTCTGCTTCAAAAAGGCAGCAGCTGCGGCACTACGACGGCCACTGGCACAATAGATGAGGACGGGCTTCGACTTATCGAGCTCCCCGACGCGGCTCTTCAGGTCCCCACCGTTCCAATCCAGGTTCAGCGCATCGGCCAGGTGACCCTGAGCAAACTCGCCCGGGGTCCGTGCATCGACCAATTGGACCTCAGGGTTCAATTTTGCCTGGAACTCCTTGGGCGCAACGGCAGGTACACCGTTCTGAGTGCATGCCGTGACCGAGGTCAACATCAGGGCGGTGAAGAGTAGGGTGGTGGCTTTCATGGCGTTAGAAGGCGTAGTTGAAGATCAGGTTCACGTGGTGCATGTCCACCTTGTTGATCGCCTGGCGCTCGTTCAGGTCCTGATCGAACAGTGGCATTTTATAAAGGTAGAGGAGTTGGATCGCTGCCCCCTTCCAGCCCCCTTGGAACTGGTATTGGGTGTTGAGCACATACTGCGCGTACGAAGGCATGGCATACTTGTTCATGCGCGCATCACTGATCGGAGGCAGCCAGTATGCACCCCCATCCATCTCGATGCGCAGACCAGGGCGAAGGTCCCTCAGGATCAGGTTCAATGTGGTGGCATGCACATCGCCCAAGCCTTCGTTGCGCTCGCGTGGAAGGAAGGTGAAGAAGGGGTCCCGGCCCCATTCACGTGGCATGAGGTAACGCCCGTGGCGGGTGATCCGTGTGTAATTCGCCTGCCAACGGAACCTGCCAAGCACTTGGCGCAGTCGTGCGCTGTAGGCCTGCACATCCTCCCCATTGGGCATGTAGGCGAATTCGGGTTCTGCGAGTCGGCCACGGGCAACGGTCGTCTGGTGCACCGCCATGCCCGACACGCTCCAAGGGCTTTCCTTGTCGCCGGCCTCCACTTGGGCCATGGCCGTGTTGAACATGTTCTCCACCATCACATCCCAGACCGTTACGCTCACCTTCCCCTGCGAACGGTATTTCGCACTCGCTGCGAAGACGCCCAGACTACGCTGGTGGTCTCCGTCGTAGGAGGGGTTGCCGAGGATGTTCCGTCCGGTAGGGTAGATCTGTGTGCTCTCGGCCACATGGTACCACTTGCTCGTTCCTCGTGGAGCCACGCGGTAGATCCAGCCACCTTGTAGCTCGGTCCGGTCGTTCAACCTGGTGCGATGCCACAAGCCCTCGAACAGGGTCGGATGCATGCGACCATCCTGTGGGTTCAGAAAAGGAGTGTTCAACTCCTGTTTGCCGAATACCGTGCGATGGCGGCCGTTGCGACTGAGATGGTCCAGTTGGAACTCGTGGAGATAGCTCAGGTCCTCGACACGTTCGGGGTCGGTCACATCGAAGAGCCCCAGTTCATAGCGGCTGAATTGCCCAGTGACCGGGTCCGGGTCCGCGAAGGTCGTGCTGCTGAGGTCGAAGGTGAAGCCGGCAGCCATCCGGAACCGGACCCCATGCCAGCGTTCCGATGTATAGCCCATCACCCCGCCGAACGCTACAGCGTAGAAATCCTGAGGAGCTCCATCGTTCACCGTGGCCATGCTGTACTGCCTGAAACGGCCGGTGAGTCGGCCCCTGTGCATGATGTCGATCGATCGGCTGTCCTGCTTCAAGCTGTCCCGGTGCGGTAGATCATGTTCCTCATGCTGCGCCATCGCCGGGGATCCCAACGTAAGCGCAACAATGATCCACGACCGATGAACGCGAGCGATGCGCATGAACGGAGCGGTGGAGTTAGAAACCGGCCTTGATGTAGCTCCAGCCGTCCTCTTGGCGCTCCACGATGTGTATGATGCCGGCCTTCACATGACCAGCCTCG
>Ga0075163_10000602_pt1 | contig 46578 bp, 38 predicted proteins | sample JI1023141ADNA_FD_71478 | JGI IMG/M metagenome (GOLD analysis project Ga0075163, IMG submission 71478) | Wastewater effluent complex algal communities from Wisconsin, to seasonally profile nutrient transformation and Carbon sequestration -... | ecosystem: Engineered > WWTP > Effluent > Algae...
GATCGACACCCAGTCCTGGGCGGCGTTGTCGTCGATGGTGCCGTTGCAGTTGTTGTCGAGGTTGTCGCACAGCTCGGCCGACGCGGTGCCGCCGGGCTGGGTGATGTTGCAGGTCACCGCGCCGGTCGGGTTGCCGGCGTCGCAGACGTAGGTGCCGCGGCCCTGGCAGACGCCGACGCCGCTGTCGGTGCAGGCCGTGCCCTTGAGCGGGTGGCCCTCGTCGACCCGGCCGTCGCAGTCGTTGTCGATGTTGTCGCAGCGGTTCTCGGGGACGACGTCGCCCGCGGCGTCGGTGCTGACGTTGGGGCCGTAGGCGCAGTCCCAGCCCGCGGCGGTGCACACCGGCATCGTGCCGGCGCAGGCGCCGAGCGACAGGCAGATCGCCGGCGGGGTCAGGCTCTCGTCGACCTGGCCGTTGCAGTTGTCGTCCTGCTGGTTGCACGCCTCGGTCGGCCCCTGGTACTGGCAGCCGTACTCGCAGCCGTCCGCGGCCATGCCGTTGACGTTGTAGAAGTCGGGGTCGCAGTTGGCGACGGTGCAGTTGCCGCCGCCGCAGCCCTCGACCGCGTGGGGCAGATCGCACACGCGGTTGCAGCTGCCGCAGTTGCGCGGGTCGGTGTTGAGGTTGAAGCCGTTGGTCGGGTTGCCGTCGCAGTCCTGATCGAGCGTGTCGCACAGCTCGAGCGTCGGGCCGACGTCGCCGACGCAGGTGGGCACGCCGCCGACGCAGGTCAGCGTGCCGAGCGCGCACTCGCCGACGCCGGTGGTGCCGCACGAGCCGAGCGGGGGCAGGCCCTCGTCGAAGTTGTTGTCGCAGTCGTTGTCCTTGCCGTCGCAGATCTCGGGGTTGCCGCCGACGGTGCCGACGTCACCGACGCAGTCGATCGCGCCGCCCACGCACGTCGTCGTGCCGGCGACGCACTCGCCGACGTCGGTGCCGCACGGCACGCCGCCGCCGGGGTTGCCCTCGTCGGCCATGCCGTTGCAGTTGTTGTCGAGGCTGTCGCAGGTCTCGGGGCTGCCGCTGACGCCGGTGCAGCGCAGCGCGCCGGCGGCGCACTCGATGACGCCGGCGGAGCACTCGCCGACGTCGGTGCCGCAGGGATCGCCGACGGTGGCGACGCCGTCGTCGACCATGCCGTCGCAGTCGTCGTCCATGCCGTTGCAGGTCTCGACGCCGGTCGGCACGCACGCGTCGGGCGGCGTGACGTTGCCGTCGTTGCCGTCGGCGGTGGCGTCGCCGACGATCGCGTCGCCGTCGCCGGCGTCGGTGCCGCAGTTGAGGCAGTAGTCGTTGACGCCGCAGCCGGCCGCGATCAGCGCGCCGGCGGCGGTGAGGGCGAGCGCGAGGCGGTGGATCACTGGCCACCTCCCGCGGCGCGGGCCGCGCGGCGCCGGCGCAGGCCGAGCGCGAGCGCGAGCCCGAGCAGGAGCCCGCCGGACGAGCCGCCGCTGGTCGAGCAGCCGCCGCCGCCGCCGGTGGTCACGCGGTCCTCGTCGACCGGCCCGGCGTCGACCGGGGGCGGCGGCGTGGCGCAGGTGCCCTGCACGCAGATCTCGTTGGCACCCGGGCAGGTGACACCCAGGCACGGGTCGCGCTCGCAGATGCCGTTCTGCGGGTTGCACGCCTCGCCGGTGGGGCACGGGCGGCCCAGGCACGGGTCGTTCACGCAGGTGTGGCTGGTCTCGTTGCACACCTGGGTGCCGGGGCACGGACCGCCGCACGGGTCGGCCTCGCACATGCCGCGATCGCAGCGCTCGCCGGTGGGGCAGGTGACGCCGGTGCAGCTGCCGACGCACTGGCCGCCCTGGCAGTACTGGTTGCCGCCGCAGGTGACGCCGGCGCACGGGTCGTCGACGCAGGTGCCGCCGACGCACTGCTGGGTGGCGCTGCAGCGGTCGGGGAACGTGAGGCAGTTGTCGGGGCGGCACTCGCCCAGGCTGCCGACGCAGACCTCGCCGGCGCCGCAGGTGACCTGATCGCAGGCGCGCACGCAGGTGCCGGCGTCGCACACGGTCTGGTCGCCGTTGGGCAGCGGGTCGCAGGTGACGTTGAAGCACGGATCGGCGATGCAGAAGCTGTCGACGCAGACCCGGCCCTCGGGGCACGGGAACTCGCCCGATGCGCACGGCAGCGCGCACTGGCAGTGGGTGCAGGTGGCGCCGCCGCCGCACAGCGTGCCCTCGTCGACCTGGCCGTTGCAGTTGTCGTCCTCGCAGTTGCAGGTCTCGGTCATCGCCGGCTCGCCGCCCTGGCACACGTAGGTGCCGCCGACGCAGCGCATGACGCCGGGCATGCACAGCGGCTCGCCGCCGGGGCCGGTCGTGCACGGGCCCATGTCGGGCACGGCCTCGTCGACGAGGCCGTTGCAGTTGTCGTCGAAGTCGTTGCACACCTCGGGGCCGCCGCCGGTCGAGCCCTCGCAGGTGAGCACGCCGTTGGTGCACACGGTCTGGCCGACGCCGCACGAGCTCGAGCAGTCGGCGCCGCCGGTGCCCTCGTCGACCATGCCGTTGCAGTTGTTGTCGATCGTGTCGCACGACTCGGTGGCCGGGCCGACCTCGCCGACGCAGGTGCCCCAGCTGCCGGTCGAGCAGGTCTGCATGCCCGGGTGGCAGATGCCCATCATCGGGTTGCCGCCGGGGATCGCCGAGCAGTCGCGGACCAGGCCGTCGATGACGCCGTCGCAGTCGTCGTCGCGGTTGTTGCAGGTCTCGGCGGTGGGGCTGGTGCCGGTGCAGGTGCCCCAGCTGCCGGCGGCGCAGGTCTGGGTGCCGGCCGAGCACTCGCCGACGTCGGTGCCGCAGCCGCGGACCAGGCCCTCGTCGATCTGCCCGTCGCAGTCGTCGTCGGCGTTGTTGCAGATCTCGACGCCGGAGCAGCTGCAGATCAGCCCCTCGTCGATCTGGCCGTCGCAGTTGTCGTCGATGTTGTTGCAGATCTCGGTGGTCGGCGTGGCGCCGGGGTTGGTGATGTTGCAGGTGGTGCCGGCGCCGGTCGCGGTGCAGACGTAGGTGCCGGTGCCGCGGCAGCGACCGAGCATGCCGTTGTCGCAGGCGCCGCCGCGGTTGGGGAAGTCCTCGTCGATCAGCGTGTCGCAGTCGTCGTCGAGGTTGTTGCACTGCTCGAACTTCACCGCCTCGGCGAGGATCGTCGAGATCGCGACCTGGAGCTCCTCCGAGTTGGAGGCGTACAGGCCCTCGTTGACGCCGGCCACGTCGGGCGCGCCGCCGGCGTGGGCCACGCCCTCGATCTGCGCGTCGCCGGGGGTGGCGCCGAACCCGATGGCCTTGGTCTCGATGCGGTAGGTGCGGGTGTCGACGGCGGTGGTCAGGAGCGCGGCCGCCGCGTTGGTGGTGTTGGTGAACGTGGTGCAGGTCTCGGCGCCGTCGGTCAGCGAGATGACGATGTACGGCCGGCACTGGCGGCCGCTCGGCAGGAACACGTTCTTCAGCGGATCGTTGCGGATCGGGTCGAAGCCGGGCTGGCCCGACGCGAGCAGCGTCGTGCCGTCGGTGGCCTGCAGGCCCTGCCAGTAGCGCTTCGCGCCCTTGAGCGAGCCGGCGATCGGCGTCCAGCCGGCGATGTTGACCTCGGGGTCGTTGGCGATCGCGTTGCTGGTGCAGGTGCCGGCGGTGAAGTTGTTCCAGGTCACCAGGTCGCTGTTGTTGCCGTCGAACATGCCGGTCAACACCTCGAGGCGGGCGTCGCTGGCCATCGCCGTGGTGCAGCCGCTGCCGTTCGACTCGTCGCACGCGGTGCAGTCGATGCCGTCCATCGTGCAACCGTCGGCCGGGTTGTTGTCGGTCGACGACTCGCGGAAGCGCCCGAGCCCGAGCACCATGTCGCCGTAGCTGTTGGCGATGCCGGCGATCGCGCACTTGGCGTGATCGAGGCGGGTGTCGGTCGAGCCGGGGCAACTCGGCGGGCCGAAGTTGGTCGCCGTGTCCATCGACCCGGAGGTGTCGACGATCAAGAACACGTACGGCTTGAGCGGCTCGCCGGCGTGAGACGCGCGGACCAGCCCGCACAAGAGGAGGAACGTGGCGGCCCCGCGCCACGCGAGCACTCGTTGCATAGCCCGAAATTCTACAGCCACGGCCCCATCGCCCGCAGCCGATCGGGATCACACATACCCCACTGGCATCCCAGGGGCGGAGGTAGGTGTGCGTGCGACCGGTGGGCGAGCCTACTCGTGGCGCAGCGCGACGATCGGGTCGAGCCGCGCGGCCCGGTGGGCCGGGTACCAGCCGAAGATCACCCCGACCCCGGCCGCGACCCCGACGGCGAGCGCGACGATGTCGGGCCGGACCAACAGCGGGAAGCCGAACTTGGCGGCCATGGCCTTGCCGGCCAGCACGCCGGCGCCGATGCCGACCACGCCGCCGGCCAGCGACAGCACGATCGCCTCGATCAAGAACTGCTGCCGGATGTGGTGCGGGCGCGCGCCGACCGCCATGCGCAGGCCGATCTCGCGGGTGCGCTCGGTGACGCTGACCAGCATGACGTTCATGATGCCGATGCCGCCGACCAGGAGGCTCACCAGCGCCACGCCGGCCAGGAGCGACGTGATCGTCTCGGTCGACGCGGCGCGGGCCTTGGCCACCGCGGTCAGGTCGCGCACGACGAAGTCGTCGTCGGCGTCGGCGCGCAGCTGGTGCCGGCCGCGCAACAGCTCCTCGATCGCGGCCTTGGCCAGCGCGGTGCGGTCGCGGGCGGTGGCCATGACCATGATCTGCCCGGTGAGGAAGCGCGCGTTGGACGGGGCCAGCTTGCCGGCGTAGGCGGTGGTCGGCACGACGATCAGGTCGTCGTTGTCCTGGCCGAAGCCCGAGGTGCCCTTCTTCTCGAGCACGCCGACGACGGTGAACGGCGTGCGGGCGATGCGCACGGTCTGGCCGATCGGGTCGCTGCCCGGGAACAGGTTGTCGACGACGGTCTGGCCCAGCACCGCCACCTTGCGCGCGCCGGCGACGTCGGCGTCGGTGAACGCCGCGCCGGTCGACACATCCCACGAGCGCACCGCGAACCAGGCCGGCGTGGTGCCGTTGACCTGGGTCTGCCAGTTGCTCGCCTCGGACACCGCCTGGGCGTTGGTGCGCAGCTGCGGCGCGGCGGCGGCGACCTCGGGCAACGCGGCGATCGCCGCCAGGTCGGCCCAGGTCAGCGTCGGGCGGCTGCCGGCGCCGCCGCGGACGCCGCCGCTCTGGGTCGAGCCGCTGGTGACGATCAGCGTGCTCTGCCCCATCGCCTCGAACTGCTCGGCGACGCGCACCTTGGCGCCCTCGCCGATCGCCACCATCGCGATCACCGCGCCGACGCCGATGATCACGCCGAGCACCGTCAGGAGCGAGCGGGTCTTGGTGCGCGACAGCGCGGTGAGCGCGATCGCGATGGTGCGGAGCAGGTTCATGACGGGCTCTCCGGCAGGGCCGCGAGCGCGGTGGCGGCGACGGCGGCGACCTGGGGGCGATCGCTGGCGATGCGGCCGTCGCGGACCACGACGACCCGCGACGCGAACGCGGCGATGTCGTGCTCGTGGGTGACCAGCACGATCGTCATGCCCTCGGCCGACAGCTCCTGGAACAGCGCCATGATCTCGAGGCTGGTGCGGGTGTCGAGGTTGCCGGTCGGCTCGTCGGCGAGGATCACCGACGGGCGGGTGACGATCGCGCGGGCGATCGCGACGCGCTGCTGCTGGCCGCCCGACATCTGGTTGGGGTGATGCAGGAGGCGGCTGCCGAGCCCGACCCGCTCGAGCGCCGCGCGCGCCCGCGGCCGCACGTCCTTGCGGCGCACGCCGGCGTAGAGCAGCGGCAGCGCGACGTTGTCGAGCGCGGTGGTGCGCGGCAACAGGCTGTAGTTCTGGAAGACGAAGCCGAGCGTGCGGTTGCGCAGGTCGGCCTTGCGATCGGCCGACAGCGTACCGACGTCCTCGCCGTCGAGCAGGTAGCGGCCGGCGGTCGGCGCGTCGAGGCAGCCGAGCAGGTTCATCAGCGTCGACTTGCCCGAGCCCGAGGCGCCCATGATGGCGACGAACTCGCGCGCGCCGATCGCGAGGTCGACGCCGCGCAGCGCGTGGACCGCGTGCTCACCCTCGCCGTAGACGCGGGTGACGCCGTGGAGCTCGATGACCGGGTGAGTCGCGGTGGCGATGGCGGTGGCGGGCATGGGGTCGCTCGGTGGGTGGGGGGTCGAGGTCAGCGTGCGGACGAGCACCAGTCGATGCGCTGGGCGTTTCGCGTCTTGGGAGGGGGCCCCGTCGGGGCATGACCCGACGGGGGAGGGCGTGGCGACACGCCCTCCAGAGGTTCAGAACATCGGCGGCGGGCCGGGCGGGCCGCTCGTGCGGTTGCTGCCGCTGCGGGCGGCGCTGCCGTTGCCAGCGGTGGTGCGCGCGCGCGAGTCGGCGGTGACGATCGGGTCGCCCTCGGCGAGGCCGGCGCCGACGATCACCGTCGAGGTGCCGTCGCTGAGGCCGGTCGTCACCGCGATCCGCACCGGCGCGCCGTCGCGCAGCACCCACACGCCAGGGCTGGGGCGCGCGCCGCGGGCCGGCTTGTCGGCGGTGGTGGCGGTGGGTGGGCGGTAGCGCAGCGCCTTGGCCGGCACGACCAGCGCGTCGACCGCCTGGTCGACCACGAACGTGGCGGTCGCGGTCATGCCCGGGCGCAACAGGCCCTCGGGGTTGGCGACCGACACCACCGCGTCGTAGGTGACGACGTTGTTGGTGGTGACGGCCTGGTTGCGGATCTGCCGCACCGCGCCGGCGAACGTGCGCTCGGGGTACGCGTCGAACGCGAGCTCGACCCGCTGGCCGTCGGCGAGCTGGCTGACGTCGGCCTCGGCGACCGACGCGTGCAGCTCCATCCGGGCCAGATCGCCGGCGATCACGAACAGCTCGGGCGCCTGCAGCGACGCGGCGACGGTGTTGCCGGGATCGACCGAGCGCGAGATCACGACGCCGGCGATCGGCGCGGTGATGGTGGTGTACGTGAGGTTGGTCTCGGCGTTGCGCACCTGGGCCTGGGCCAGCACGATGCTGGCCTTGGCCGAGGCGACCGCGGCGTCCGCGACCGCGGCGGCGGCCTCGGCGGCGTCGACGTCGGCGGCCGCGACGGCGCCCGACGCGATCAGCCCGGCGGTGCGCTTCGCGGTCACGTGGGCGTTGGCGGCGGTGGCCTTGGCGCGCACCAGCTCGGCCTGCGCGGCCTGCAGGCGGGCCCGGGCCTGCGCGCGCTCGCCGGTGAGCACCTGCGGATCGAGCCGCGCCAGCACCTGGCCCTTGGTGACGCGGTCGTTGTGGTCGACCAGCACCTCGATGACCCGGCCCGACACCTGGCTGCCGACGGTCGAGATCTCGACGGGCGACAGCGTGCCGGACGCGGTCACCGAGCGCACCAGCGTGGTGCGGGCCAGCGGCGTGGTCGTGTACGTCACGGGGGCGGTGCCGCCGCGCCAGCGCTGCCACCCGAGCCAGCCGGCGAGCGCGGCGGCCGCCAGCACCGCCACCATCAGGAGCCGCCGCGTGACGGCGGTGCGCGCGTAGGTCGGATGCGAGCCCATGCCCCGGGTAGTTGCAAGCGCCGTTCCGTCGACGACGCGTGTCGCGACGCTGGGTTGCAGCGCCGGCCTGCAGGTCCTGCATGCGGGCCTGCGGGCAGCCGGCAAATCCCCGCGGCCTACTCGATGCCGTAGCGCTTGAGCTTGTCGTAGAGCGTGCGCTCGGCGATGCCGAGCAGCTCGGCCGCCTTGCGCCGGTTGCCCGCCACCGAGGTCAGCGCGGCGACGATCGCGTCGCGCTCGAGCTCGACCAGCGGCCGGGCCACGGCGCTCGGCGGCGCGGCCTCGACCGGCGGCGGCGCGCCCGCCTCGAGCCAGATGTCGCCGGCGCCGATGACGTCGCGCTCGGCGAGGATCGCGGCGCGCTCGAGCGTGTTGGCCAGCTCGCGGACGTTGCCCGGCCAGTGCCACGCCACCAGCCGGGCCTCGGCGTCGGCGCCGAGCGTCAGCACGCGGCCACGCACGCTGGGTCCGATCCGCGCCAGCAGCGCGCGGGCCAGCGGCACCAGGTCGCCCTTGCGCTCGCGCAGCGGCGGCAGGCGGATCGGGAACACCGCGAGGCGATGGTAGAGGTCCTCGCGGAAGCGGCCGTGCGTCATCATCGCGCCGAGATCGCGGTTGGTCGCGGCGATCCACCGCACGTCGACGTCGAGGCTGCGGGTGCCGCCGAGCCGCTCGAAGCGCCGCTCCTGCAGCACGCGCAGGAGCTTGGCCTGCAGCTCGAGCTTGAGCTCGCCGATCTCGTCGAGGAAGAACGAGCCGCCGTCGGCCAGCTCGATCTTGCCGCGCCGCCGCTCGACCGCGCCGGTGAAGGCGCCGCGCTCGTGGCCGAACAGCTCGCTCTCGAGCAGGTTCTCGGCCAGCGCGGCGCCGTTGATGGCCAGGAACGGCCGGGCCCGCCGGTCGCTGCGCGCGTGGATCGCGCGGGCCGCGACCTCCTTGCCGGTGCCGGTCTCGCCGAGCAACAGCACGCTGGCGCTGGTGCGCGCGACCTTCTCGATCGCCGACACCACCGGCGCCATCGCCGGATCGCCGTAGGTCAGCGGCGGCAAGCCGTCGTCGGCGCTGGCCCCGGCCTTGGCGTCGAGCAGCCGGCGCCGCTCGAGCGCGCGCTCGACCACCAGCCGCAGCTCGTCGGGGCCGCCCAGCGGCTTCTGCAGGTAGTCGAAGGCGCCGGCCTTCATCGCCGCGACCGCCGAGTCGACCGCGCCGAACGCCGTCATGACGATCACCTCGACCTCGGGCTGATCGGCCTTGAGCTTGGCGAGCAGCGTCAGCCCGTCGACGTGCGGCATGCGCAGATCGGTGATCACCAGATCGAAGCCGCGCTCGTCGAGCCGCTTCAGCGCGACCCGGCCGTCCTCGGCCTCGACCACGTCGTGGCCATCGAGCCGCAGGCTGTCGCCGACGAACTCGCGCAGCCCGGGCTCGTCATCGACGACCAGGATCCGCGCCATCACCGCACCGCCTTGGGCAGCTCGATCGTGAACGCGGCGCCGCCGCCCGCGGGGTTGGTGGCGACCAGCGTGCCGCCGTGCAGCTCGACGAGGCGCTTGCACACCGCCAGGCCCAGGCCGGTGCCGCGGGTGCGGCGGGTGAAGAACGGTTCGAAGACCTTCTCGAGATCGCCGTCGGGGAGGCCGGGGCCGTGATCGCGCACGACGAAGCGTAGCCCAGCCGGGCCGCGCGTGACGGTGGCGGTGATCGGCGCGTCGCTCATCTCGGCGGCGTTCTCGAGCAGGTTGACCAGCACCTGGCGCATGCGATCGGCGTCGAGCGGCCAGCTGCGCGGCGCGTCGGCGTCGACGACCTCGACCCGGCCCGGGGCCGCGGCCTCGGCGGCGTCGCGCAACAGCGCCACCGGATCGGCAGCGGCGACCCGGATCTCGCCCGAGCGCGCGAACGCCAGGAGGTCGTTGGTCAGGTGCTCGAGGCGGACCGCCTCGTCGACGACGCGATCGGCCTTGGCGCGGGCGCGATCGCCCTCGGGCAGCGCCCGGGCCAGGAGCTGGGCGTTGCCCTTGAGCGACGCCAGCGGGTTGCGGATCTCGTGCGCCAGGATGGCGGACATCTGGCCGAGGTTGGCGAGGTGCCGGGCCTGCTCGACGGCGCGCACGCTGGCCTCGCGCCCGAGCGACCAGCGCACCAGCACCAGCGCCAGGGCGATCAGGGTCAGCGCGGCGGCGACGCCGATCGCCAGCGACCAGGTCGCGACGGTGTCGAGGTGATCGACCGCGGCGGGGTCGATCTCGAGCAACAGCTCGCCGGGGCCGCGGCCGGGCGGCCCCGACATGCCGTGCCGCGGCGGCGGGCGCTTGTACGCCACCCGGATGCGATCGCCGGTGACCGTCGGCGCGCCGGCCGGGGCCACGGCGAACCAGCCGACCAGCGCCTCGGGGCTCGCGCTCGGCGTGCCGGCGGCGGCGACGATCTGCCCGCCCTCGAGCAGCGCGACGTAGCGGACGTGCTGCGCCGTCGTCGCCTCGAGCGCGGCGCGCACCCGGGCCTCGGCCGGCTCGCGCTCGGTCTCCATCATCCGGGCGCGCACCGCGGCGCCGGCGTCGGCGGCGAGCCCGCGCAGCATGGTGGCGCGCGCGTCGACCACGCTGGCGTGGGTGATCCAGACGATCGCGACCAGCGCGGCGCCGACCACGCCGATGGCCAGCACCACCGCGGCGCGGGACAGGCGCGGGAGCCAGCGGAGCGGCACGTCGGCGATCACTGTATCGCTGACAGCAAGCGGCGAGCCAGCGCCGTGGCCGCGCGGTGGAGGCGACGGCGCCTGGCGACCTGCGGAAGCTGCAGGACCTGCGGCGTTCGCAGGCCCGCGCGCGGCCGATCACCGGCGGCGCGTGGCTTGCAACGCGACCGCGCATGCGACCGCGTCCCTTGATCGCGTTGATGCTGGTGTCCGGACTCGTCCAGTCGGCGTGCGGCAGCGGACCGCGGCCCTCGCCGCGCACGCCGATCGCGACGCTCGGCGCGTTCTCGACGTCGGGCGCGCGCCCGGCCCCGCCCCGCTTCTGGACCGCGTTCGGCGACCCGGCGCTCGACGCGCTGGTCGAGCAGGCGCTGACCGCAGGCTTCGACGTCCCGATGGCCTGGGCGCGGCTGCGCCAGGCCGACGCCGCGGCGCGCGCGGCCGGGGCGTCGCGCTTCCCGACCGTCGACGCCAGCGCCGGCGCGGGCGCCTCGGCCAGCGGGCTCGACGCGACGCGGACCAGCGTCTCGGTCGGCGTCGCCGCCAGCTACGAGCTCGATCTGTGGGGCGGCGTGGCCGCCGGGCGCGACGCCGCGACGTGGTCGGCCCACGCCGCGCGCGCCGACGTCGACGCCGCGGCGATCACCGTCGCCGCGCAGCTCGCCTCGGCGTGGTACCGCCGCGCCGCCGCGGTCGCCGAGGTGACGCTGCTCGAGGGAGACCTCGCCGCCAGCGAGGCGACGCTGGCGCTGGTCGCCGCCCGGGTCGGCGGCGGCGTCGCGCCCGACAGCGATCGGCTGCGCCAGACCCAGGCCGTCGAGGCGCTGCGCGGCCAGCTCGCCGTCGCCCGCGGCGCGGCGCGCACCGCGGACCACGCGATCAACGCGCTGCGCGGCGCGGCGCCCGACGCGGCGTTGCCGGCGGCGCCGACGCTGCCGACCGTGCCGGCGCTGCCGGCGACCGGCGTGCCGGCGACGATCCTCGGCCAGCGCCCCGACGTCGCCGCCGCGTGGGCCCGGGTCGAGGCCGCCGACCGCGCGGTCGCGCAGGCGGTCGCCGAGCGCTACCCGCGGCTGTCGTTGTCGGCGAGCCTGGCCTCGACCGGGCAGCTCGAGGGCTGGCTGGCGAACCTCGCGGCCAACCTGGTCGCGCCGCTGTTCGACGGCGGCAGCCGCGCCGCCGCGGTCGATCGCGCGGCGGGCGGCGTCGACGTGGCGCTGCTCGGCTACCGCGCGACGGTGATCGCCGCGGCGGTCGAGGTCGAGGACGCGCTGGTCGACGAGGCGGCGCAGGCCGCACTGGTCGCCAGCCTCGATCGCCAGCTCGCGCTGGCCGCCGCGACGCTGGCCGCGGTGCGCGCGCAGTACGTCGCCGGCGCCACCGATCAGCTCCACGTGCTCGCCGCCGAGCAGAGCTACCAGGGCGTCGCGCGGTCGCGGCTGAGCGCGGCGCGGCAGGTCATCGACGCGCGGATCGCGCTGTACCGCGCGCTGGCCGGGCCGTTCCCGCTGGCGGCACCGGCGGAACCTGCAGTCGACACGCGGAACCCGCAGGCCACCGCGGCGCGCGGCCCTGCGCGATCGCGCGGATAGCGTTGGCGCGGCGGATGCAATCGCTGGCCATCGTCAAGGAGGTCACGATGTCCCGCACGATGCTGTCCACGCTCGCCCTGGCCGCGACGCTGTTCGCCGGTGCTTGCACCGAGGACGCCGCGCCGCCCACCGGCGCCACCAGCCGCCTGGCGCCCGACGACCCCGCCGCGCCGCACCGCGGGCGCCACGGCGACCGCGATCGCGGCGACCGCGGCGACCGCCCCGACCGCCCCGACCGCGCCGAGCTGCAGGCGCGCCGCGAGGCCCACCACCAGGCGATGCTCGACCGCTTCGACGCCGACCACGACGGCGCGCTGTCGGCCGACGAGCGCGCCGCCGCCCACACCGCGCGCGTGACCGAGCTGATCGCGCGGCTCGACACCGACGGCTCGGGCGCGCTGTCCGCGACCGAGTTCGCGGCGCGGCCCGGGCGCGGCCGCCACCGCGGCCCCGACTTCGCCACCATCGACGCCGATCACGACGGCGCGGTCACCGTCGCCGAGCTGGCGGCGGTGCGCCCGCCCGGCCCGCCGCCCGGCGGCCCCGATGGCGACGACGATCGGCCGCCGCCCGACGAACCGCCGCCCGAGTGATCAGGCCTTGCCGGCGAGCAGCGCGCGGCCGACCACCTTCAGCGCCAGGATCGGGCGCACGCCCTCGAAGATCGGCAGCACCAGCGCGTCGACGACGTAGCGGCTGATCGCGTACTCCTCGGCGTAGCCCCAGCCGCCGTGCAGCACCTGGCCGAGCTGGGTGATCTCGACCGCGGCGTCGCACGCGAACAGCTTGGCCTGGGCCGCGAGCGGCGCGGCGGCCCGCTCGTCGGCGTCCATCGCCAGCGCCGCCTCGTAGGTGATCGCCCGCGCCGCCGCCAGCCGGCACGCCATCCGCCCGAGCTGGTGCTGGGTCAGCGGGTAGTCGATGATCGCCTTGCCGAACTGGCCGCGCGCCACCACGTACTCGGCGGTCTTCTCGAGCGCGGCCTGGGCCACGCCGCACGCGCGGCCGCCGGTCTGCAACCGGCCGGCGGCGAAGCCGGCCATCTGCAGGTAGAAGCCGCGGCCGAGGCCGCCCTGCTCGCCGACGAGGTTCGCGGCCGGGACGAACCAGTCGTCGAGCGCCAGCGTGAACGAGTGCATGCCGCGGTAGCCCGGGGTGCGGTCGGCCTTGCCGGCGAGCCGCCCGCCGCCGGGCTGGGTGGCGGTGAACTCGTGGCCGTCGAAGCGCGGCTTCTCGACGATGAACAGCGACAGGCCCTTGGCGCCCTTGGCCGGATCGGGATCGGTGCGCGCGAGCAGCGCGATCACGTCGGCGCGCCCCGCGAACGTGCACCACGCCTTGGCGCCAGTGATCGCGTAGCCGGCGACGCCGTCGACCGTCGTCGGGGTCGCGCGGCACGCGACCGCAGCCACGTCGGAGCCGACGTTGGGTTCGGTCACCGAGATGGCCACCATGATCTCGCCCGCGGCGATGCGCGGCAGCCACGCGCGCTTCTGCGCGTCGGTGCCGCCGGCGAGCAGCGCCTTGGCCAGGATCTCGGGGCGGGTGATGAGCGAGCCGGCGCTGGCCAGCGACGCCCGCGACAGCTCCTCGGTGGTGAGGATCATCGCCAGGTTGCCGAGCTCGTGGCCGCCGAACGCCTCGGGCACCGACAGCCCGAAGTAGCCGAGCTCGGCCATCGCGGTGATGAAGCGGTCCGGCACCAGCTCGTCGGTGCGATGGATGTGCTCGGCGTGCGGCGCGACCTCCTTGTCGGCGAACTGGCGCACGCTCGCGCGCACCTCGGCGAGCGTCGCGTCGAGCGGCCACGGGTTCTTGCCGCGCGACGCCGCGACCGCCTGGCCGATCGCGCGCACCGCGTCCTCGCGGCCGAGCCGCGCCAGCGCGGCGCGCTCGGCGGCGTCGTACACCGGATCGGGCAGGCCCAGCTCGGCGGCGATCGGGTCGAGGCGCTCGCGCGCGCTGCGCGCCAGGTCGGCGATCGCGACCCGCGCCGGCGCGACGAACGCGGCGTCGGCGCCGGGGTGCGCCGCCAGCGCGGTCACGAGCGAGCGCGCGACCCGCGCGTCCGTGGCCGCCGACGCGACCTTCTCGACGATGACCTGGTGTTCGTCGATGCGCTCACCGCCGGCGGTGAGCGAGGTGGCGGCGGCGAGCGCCAGGGAGGCCAGCCGCTCGAGCGCCGAGGCGACCGTGCGGACATCATCGTCGGGCGTGGGCGCGTTCATCGGCTGGCAGCCTACTCGGTCTGACGCAGCGTGACATCACGAAGCCGCGTCACCAGGCGCGGCGTGGTGTCCGGGGATCGGGTAGCGTGGACGCGGAGACCTCCATGACCAAGCTCGCCTTCGTCCTCGCGCTGTTCGCCACCACCGCCGCGGCTCACGCCGACGCCCCCGAGCACGTCATCAACGACGCCGCCCAGACCGTCACCGTCGACTGCGGCGAGGGCGGCAAGGTCGTCGTCAACGGCTCGAGCAACAACGTCACCGTGACCGGCGGCTGCGCCAAGGTCGCGGTCAACGGCAGCGCCAACCACGTCGCGATCGACGCCGCCGACAAGATCGCGGTCACCGGCAGCGGCAACCACGTGACCTACAAGAAGGGCTTCACCAAGAAGTCGCCGAAGATCGCGCGGACCGGCGTCGGCAACAAGGTCAGCCGCGCGAAGTGACCGGCGGGAACGCCGCGAGGATGCCGCGGCACGCCGCCATGCACACGTCGAACACCTGGTCGAACGCGGCCTGGTCGCCGTAGTACGGATCGGGCACCTCGGCCTCGGGCGGCGCGGCCGGATCGAAGCTGCGGGCCAGCCGCACGCGGTCGCGATGCTCGGGCGGCGCCAGCGTGGTCAGCGCCCGGGCCACCGGCACGTCGACGGCGAGCACCAGATCGTAGGCGGCGAAGTCGCCGCGGGTGAACTGCCGCCCGAGGTGATCGAGCGTCACCCCGCGGCGACGCGCCGTCGCCACCGCCCGCGGATCGGGCGGCTCGCCGACGTGCCAGCGGCCGGTGCCGGCGCTGTCGACGTCGATGTCGGTGCGACGAGCCTCTCGCAACAGATGTCGGAGGATGCCCTCCGCGGTCGGTGACCGACAGATGTTGCCGAGGCAGACGAACACCAGGCGCATGGCGTTGAGGCGCGATCGTGTACCATGCGGCGAGAGGATCCGATGCGGCACCTGCTGTCTCTGTGCGTGTTCGGACTGATCGGCGCCTGCGCGTTCACGCCCAACGGTCCCGGCGCGGCGACCGACGGCGCGGTCGGCGATGGCGCCGACCCCGACGGCGCGGCGATCGACGGCGCCGTCATCGACGGGACAGCGATCGACGGGGCGGCCATCGACGGGGCGATCATCGACGGCGCGGTCATCGACGCGCCCGCGATCGACGCCGCGCCGCCCATCGACGCGCCCGCGATCGACGCCGCGCCGCCCATCGACGCCCCGCCGCCGGTGGTGATCGCGTACCTCACGCCCGCCGACGCCACGGTCGGCACCGGCGACCTGACGATCAGCGGCAACACGCTCAACACCGACACGCTGGTGTTCAGCACGGCGCTCACGCTGCCGAGCGGCGTCACGCTGACTGCCGGCACCCAGACCAGCGGCGGCGCCGTCGCGGTGCTCCACGTCCGCAACCTGGTGATCAGCGGCGCGCTGTCGGTGCGCGGCAGCCGCCCGCTGGCGATCGTCGCCGGCGGCACCGTGTCGATCAGCGGCGGCATCGACGCCGGCGCCGATCTCGCGCGGCCCGGCGGCGGCGGCTTCGGCCCGGGCGCTGGCCCGACGCCGGGCAGCGCGGGCGCGTCGAACGGCAGCAGCGACGCGGGCGGCGGCGGCGGCGGCCACGGCACGCCGGGCTTCCGCGGCGGCAACGTCGGCGGCACCGGCAGCCCGGTCGACGGCGGCGCCGGCGGCGGCGCGATCGGCCCCGGCATCCCGACCGAGCTGCGCGGCGGCGCTGGCGGTGGCGCCGGCCCGCGCTCGTGCACGACGGCCGCTCGCGGCGGCGCCGGCGGCGGCGCGGTGTTCATCTACGCCGCGACGTCGATCTCGATCACCGGCCGCATCCACGCCGGCGGCGGCGGCGGCACCACCGGCGCCGGCTGCTCGGGCTCCAACGCCGGCAGCGGCGGCGGCGCCGGCGGCCAGATCGATCTGCAGGCGCCGGCGATCACCGGCCTCGGGCTCCTCGCGGCCAACGGCGGCGGCGGCTCCGGCGCCGAGGGCGCGAGCTCGGGCGGCGCCGCGGGCGACCCCGGCCAGAACGGCCCGGCCGCGCTGAGCGTCGCGCTCGGCGGCGCCGGCGGCACCGGCACGCCGAGCGGCACCAGCGGCGGCAACGGCGCCTTCCTCGGCGTCGACGCCACTGCCGGCGTCGACCTCGCCGGCAACGGCAACACCGGCGGCGGCGGCGGTGGCGCGGGCGTGATCGTGCTGCGCTACCAGGGCGCCTTGCCGGCCAGCGACGCGGTCATGATCAGCCCCACGCCGGCCCGCCGCACCACCTACTGAGCGCCGCGTGACGTCGTCCACCAAGCTGTCCCTCGCGTGCGCCGTCGCCGTCGTCGGCTGCGCGTTCGAGCCGAGCGGCCCGTTGCCCGGCAGCGACGGCGCGCTCCCCGACGATGGCCGCCCGGCGGACGACGCACCGCCCGGCGGCGACGCCGCGCACGAGGACATCCACCACGTCGCGCTGGCGCAAGAGTACGTCGGCGACGCCGACGTCGAGATCGCCGCCAGCGTCACGCTCGACACCAGCGCGCTGGCCGTGACCGCCGGCAGCGCGCCCGGCCTCACGCTGATGCAGGCGCCCGCCGAGGGCGGCGGCCCCGAGCTGGCGATCGCCCACGTCCGCGACCTGCGGATCGCCGGCACGCTGCGCGTCGTCGGCGCGCGGCCGCTGGTGATCATCGCGCGCTCGATCACGATCGCCGGTGAGCTCGACGCCGGCGGCCATGGCGGCACCGCCGGCCCCGGCGGCGGCGGCCCCGGCGCCGGCCCCGGCGGCGGCAAGGACGGCCAGCGCCACGGCACGTTCAACGACACCGGCGGCGGCGGCGGCGGCTTCGCGACCGCCGGCGCGATCGGCGGCAACGACGGCAACGGCGACGGCGGCCCCGGCCCGGCCTACGGCGACGCGATGCTCACCGCCCTCGAGGGCGGCTCGGGGGGCGGCAGCGCCGACGGCGACTGCAGCGAGGCGGCGGCCGGCGCCGGCGGCGGCGCGGTCCAGCTCTACGCCGCGGTGGCGATCGCCATCGCCGGCAAGCTCAACGCCGGCGGCGGTGGCGGCGGCGGCGGCCACGGCTGCGCGTTCCAGTACACCGCGGGCCGCGGCGGCGGCAGCGGCGGCGCGCTCTACCTGCAGGCGCCGCAGGTGGTGCTCGACGGGACGATCGCGGCGAACGGCGGCGGCGGCGGCGGCGGCGCCGACTTCAACGACGGCGGCGGCGGCCAGGACGGCGCGGTCGGCACGACGCCGGCGAGCGGCGGCGCGAGCGGCGGCGGCACCTACGGCGCGCGCGGCGGCAACGGCGGCACCGACGTCGCGCCCACGGCCGGCGACGACAACGACGGCGACGGCAACGGCGGCGGCGGCGGCGGCGCGGCGGGCCGCATCGTCATCCGCACGCGCAACGCCCAGCTGCTCGGCACGTCGAGCCCGACCGCGGCCGTCGCACCGTATTGATGCGACGCCGGCCGCGCTACGCGCGATCGAGCTCGCCGGTCCAGTACAGGTAGTCGCGCCACGCGTCGGGCACCGAGCGCAGGCTGACCCGGATCACCACCGCCGGCACCCAGTTGGGCTGCACCGGCGCGGCCCGCAGCTGCATCCCGGCCTGACGCGGCGTGCGCCCGCCCTTCACCCGGTTGCACTCGTGGCAGCAGGTCACGATGTTGGTCCAGTCGGTGGCCCCGCCCTGCGACCGCGGCACCACGTGATCGTAGGTCAGCTCGCTCACCGCCAGCCGCACGCCGCAGTACTGGCAGGTGTAGCCGTCGCGCGCGTAGATGTTGACGCGCGAGAACTTGACCGGCTTGTGGTGTCGGCGGAACGCGCGCAAGAGCCGCACCACCGCCGGGATCTTGATGACGATGGTCACCGAGCGGACGTCGTGGGCGTACTCCTCGACCACCTCGACCTTGCCCAGGAACAAGAGCGTGATCGCCCGCTGCCACGAGATGATCTTGATCGGCTCGTAGCTCTGCGACAGGAGGAGGGTGGCGGTGTGGGCCGGCGCGGCCTCCATCCCGTGACGATAGCATCGGCGCCCCGCCGGCGCCCCACGCGGCACTACGCCGCGCCCCGGCAAACTTGAAAACGACTTTCAGTTTTGCTAGACCTCCGGCGATGCTCACGCTGGCCGAGGTCGAACGCCACGCCCAGGTCGCCATCACGGCGGTCGACGGCGAGCGCGGGTTCCGGCGCCGGCTGCTCGAGCTGGGGCTGGTCCCCGGCACCGCGGTGGCGATCACCAACATCGCGCCGCTGGGCGACCCCCTGGAGATCGAGGTGCGGGGCGGGCGGCTGTCCATCCGCAAGGACGAGGCCGCGCAGATCCGCGTGCGACGATGACCACGGTCGCGCTCCTGGGCAACCCCAACACCGGCAAGACGTCGGTGTGGAACCGGCTCACTGGCGGCAGCGCCAAGGTGGGCAACTACCCGGGCGTCACCGTCGAGCGCCGAGTCGGCCCGCTGCGCAAGCGGCCGACGATCGAGGTGGTCGACGTGCCCGGCGCCTACAGCCTGGTCGCGCGGTCGGCCGACGAGCAGATCGCGCTCGACGTCGCGCTCGGCCTCGACGGCGAGCCGCGGCCGGCGGTGGTGGTGGTGTGCGTCGACGCGACCCAGCTGGTGCGCAGCCTGTACCTGTTGTTGCAGGTGCAGGAGCTGGGCGCGCGCTGCGTCGTCGCGTTGACGATGGCCGACGAGGCCGGCGCCGCGGCGCCCAACCCCACCGACCTCGCGCACGTGCTCGGCTGCGCGGTGGTGCCGGTGGTCGGCCGGACCGGCGCCGGCATCGACGCGCTGGCCACCGCGATCGTCACCGCGGTCGACGCCCAGGCGCCGGTCGCGCCGGTGGTGCGCTGGCAGCCGTCGCCGGCGCTGGCCGCCCAGATCGCGACGGTGCGCGCCGCGCTGCCCGCGGCCTGGCCACAGAGCGACGCGCTGGCGCTGTGGGCGCTGCAGTGCGTCGGTGACGACGAGCTGGCCCGGGTGCCGGCCGCGGTGCGGGCCGCGGTGGCGGCGGCGGCGCCGACCGCCGCCCTCGACGACGAGGTGATCGCCGCGCGCTACGCGTGGCTCGACGCGCAGGTCGCCGGGCTGGCCAAGGCCAAGGTCGATCGCCGCCGCACCGAGCGGGTCGATCGGGTGCTGCTGCACCGCGGGCTCGGCCTGGTGATCTTCGGCGCGGTCATGTTCGTGCTGTTCATGTCGCTGTTCGCGTGGTCCGAGCCGGCGATCGCCGCGGTCGAGTCCGCGTTCGCGTGGGTCGGCGAGCGCGCGCGCACGATCCTGCCCGACGGCGTGGTCGAGGACTTCGTCGTCGACGGCGTGATCGGCGGCGTCGGCTCGGTGGTGGTGTTCCTGCCGCAGATCCTGCTGTTGTTCTTCTTCCTCGGGCTGCTCGAGGACTTCGGCTACCTGGCGCGGGTCGCGTACCTGATGGACCGCATCATGCGGACGATGAAGCTGTCGGGCCGCGCGTTCGTCCCGATGCTGTCGGGGTTCGCGTGCGCGGTGCCGGCGGTGATGGCGACGCGCACGATGGAGCGGCAGCGCGATCGCATCCTGACGATGCTGGTGATCCCGCTGATGACCTGCTCGGCCCGGCTGCCGGTGTACACGCTGGTGATCGCCGCGCTGTTCCCCAGCCACACCGTCGGCGGGCTGTCGACCAAGAGCCTCTTGATGGTCGGGATGTACGGGTTCAGCCTGGTCACGTCGCTGGCCGCCGCGTGGGTGCTGGCGCGGGTGGTCAAGCCGCTGCGGGCCAAGCGCCTGCCGTTCGTGATCGAGCTGCCGCCGTACCGCGCGCCGCGGATGCGCGACGTCGTGCGGATGATGGGGACCAAGACCTGGGCGTTCCTGCGCGAGGCCGGCACGGTGATCCTGGCGTGCACGATCGCGCTGTGGGCGCTCTTGTACTTCCCGCGCGAGCTGCCCGCCGGCGCGCCCGACTACGACGCGCAGGTCGCCGCCGCGCCCAGCGCCGAGGCCAAGGCCGAGCTCGAGCACGCCCGCGACGGCGCGCTGCTCGAGAACAGCTACGGCGCGCGCCTGGGCCACACCATCGAGCCGGCCATCGAGCCGCTCGGCTTCGACTGGAAGATCGGCGTCGGCATCATCGGCGCGTTCGCGGCCCGCGAGGTGTTCGTCTCGACGCTGGGCGTGATCCACGGCGTCGGCGACGACGAGGGCTCGCTGCGCAAGCACCTGGCCAACGAGCGCAAGGCCGACGGCACGCCCCGCTACACGCCGCTGGTCGGCCTGTCGCTGATGGTGTTCTTCGCGCTGGCCTGCCAGTGCATGAGCACGCTGGCGGTGATCAAGCGCGAGACCGGCGGCTTCCGCTGGCCGCTGTTCGTCTTCAGCTACATGACCGTGCTGGCCTGGGTGTCGAGCTTCCTGGTGTTCCAGCTCGGCTCGCTCCTTGGCTATTGAGGAGGCCGCGATGGACTTCGAACATTCCGAACGTGCGCAGCGGGTGATGGCGCAGGTGCGGCGCTTCATCGACGAGCGGATCGTCCCCAACGAGCGCACCTACCGCGCGCAGCTGGTCGGCTCGGCCGACTGGCGGCAGTGGAAGATCCCGCCGATCCTCGGCGAGCTCCAGGCCGAGGCCCGGGCGCTGGGCCTGTGGAACCTGTTCCTGCCCGACCCCGCGCTGGGCGCCGGCCTCGACAACCGCGACTACGCGCCGATCGCCGAGCTCACCGGGCGCAGCTTCCTGGCCCCCGAGGTCTTCAACTGCAGCGCGCCGGACACCGGCAACGCCGAGGTGCTGGTGAAGTACGGCTCCGACGAGCAGCGCGCGCGCTGGCTGACGCCGCTCTTGGCCGGCGAGATCCGCTCGGGCTTCGCGATGACCGAGCCGGCGGTCGCGTCGAGCGACGCCACCAACATGCAGGCCACCTGCGCGATCGACGGCGACGAGATCGTCGTGTCGGGCCAGAAGTGGTGGACCAGCGGTGCCGGCGATCCGCGCTGCGCGTTCTTCATCTTCATGGGCGTCACCGACCCGACCGCCGACCGCCACCACCGCCACTCGATGGTGCTGGTGCCGGCCGACGCGCCGGGCGTGAAGATCCTGCGGATGGTGCCGGTGCTGGGCCACCTCGACGAGCCCCACGGCCACGGCGAGGTGCTGTTCGACGAGGTGCGGCTGCCGCGGTCGGCGTTCATCGCCGGTCCCGGCCGCGGCTTCGAGATCGCGCAGGGCCGCCTGGGCCCGGGCCGCATCCACCACTGCATGCGCGCGATCGGCGCCGCCGAGCGGGCGCTGCAGCGGCTGTGCGAGCGCGCGGTGCACCGGGTCGCGTTCGGCAAGCCGCTGGCCAACCTCGACGGCAACCGCGCGCTGATCGCCGACTGCCGGATGGCGATCGATCAGGCCCGGCTGCTCACGCTGCGCGCCGCGTGGACGCTCGACACCAAGGGCACCTTCGCCGCGCTGACCGACATCTCGGCGATCAAGGTGGTCGCGCCCAACGTGCTGCAGCGAGTCGCCGACGCGGCGATGCAGCTCCACGGCGGCGAGGGCATGGCCGACCCGGAGCTGGCGTGGCTGTTCACGATGGGCCGGGTGCTGCGCCTCGCCGACGGTCCCGACGAGGTCCACCGCGGCATGGTCGCCAAGCTCGAGCTCGCGAAGTACGAGCAGCGTCGCTCGTCGCGCGGCTGACCCGGCCGCGCGCGGCGCGCGGCCTGCTAGAAGTTCTGATGCACGTCGCGGCGCGCTTCGCCGCCTGCGTGGCGCGCGGTCCGGTACACTCGATCGCGGGGTGTCCGACGTCGCCGGAAATAGCGCGCTGGCAGAACTGCTCGGCGCGATCGCCGATCGCCGCATCCGGCGCAAGGTGCAGAAGCTGCTGCAGCTCGGCGAGGAGGCGGTCCGCGCGCTCGGCGAGCTCGACGCGGCGCTGTACGTCCGCGAGCACGGCGAGGCGCAGATCCAGATCGTCGCCGACGCGGTGCTGAGCCACTTCCGTCGGCTGCTCGAGTACCTCGGCGCGGTGGCCAGCGAGGACGCCGCGGCCGGTGGCGCCGCCGCCCCCGCCCCGCCCGCCGAGTCGACCGGCCGCAAGTCGGCGCCGCGGATCGTCGCGGTGCGCAACAAGACCGACGAGCAGAAGTGGCGGGCGCTGGTCGACGAGATCGACACGCTGAAGTTCGGGCTGACCTCCGAGCTGCGCGAGTTCGATCGCCGCTTCGCCGACGCGCTGTCGAACGCGCGCATGGAGCAGGCGCTGGTCGATCTCAACGACGCGACCACCGCGCTGATGGACGGCGTGTTCGCGGTGATGGCGACGGTGTACGAGTGCTTCCTCGGCCACGCCGAGCCCGAGCGGATGATCCCCGGGCACCGCGACACGCTCGGCAAGGGCCTGGCGGTGCGCCGCGCGGTGGCGGAGCTGCGGCGCACCGTGCGCGGCCTCAACCGCCCGCTGCAGGAGCGCGGCTGCGAGCCGGCGCTCGCCACGGCGAACTACCAGGCCATCGTCGCGGCGATGATCGACTTCATCGAGCGCGACGTCTTCTTCTACCTGCGCTCGGACACCCGCAAGGAGTTCGATCGGTTCCACGAGCTCCTGGCCGGCGGGAACGTGGCGCGGAACCGGCTCGACTGCGAGGGCTTCGACAAGTACCTCGACTCGCTGGCGTTCCTGTCGCAGCGCGGCGTGCTGATCAAGCACGACACCGATCTCAAGGCCAAGATCGCCGCCGAGCTCGGGCGCGCCCTGACCTACGCGGCGGTGCTCCCCGAGCTGGTGTGCGACGTGATCCAGGAGTCGCTCGTGAAGGCCGAGCGGCTGTTCGGCCTGAACGATCAGATCGACGCGGTCGTCGACCAGTGGTCGCTGCTGAGCGAGGCCGAGCGGCGCGACGCCGATCACTTCGTGCCGGTGGCGCGCACGCTGTTCGAGCTGGTGCGGCCCCCGGCCGCGCCGACCGCGCCGACCAGCGGCGACTTCTTCTAGCCGCGCGCGCCCGCGCCGCGGTCGGGGCTACGGCTTGACCGGCGTGATCAGATCGAGCGGCAGCAGCACGCCGTGATCGATGCAGGCCCGGATCACGCGATCGCGGCGGGCGGCCGGGATGAGCGCCAGCGCGCGCGCGGCGAGCCGACCGTCGCCGACGTTGCACGCCGCCAGGCCGCAGCCGGTGGCGAGCCCGAGCCGGACGCCCTTCGGGGCGCTGGCCAACGGCGCCTTGGCGCACGCGGCGGCCGCGGTCGACCACTCGCTGGCGCGCACCGCGGCCGCGACCTCGTCGGCCAGCGCGGCCAGATCGGGATCGCCCTTGGTCGGCGGCGGATCGAGCGGTGGCAGCGGCCCGATCGGCGGATCGACCGGCGGCTCGACGGGCGGATCGACCGGGCGCGCCTTGCAGCGCTGGGCGCTCGCGGTCAGGCCGCGGGTGTCGTCGGCGCCCCAGTCGGCGGCGGCGCGGGCGGCGACGGTGCGCGCGTCCATGCAGGCGCCGGCCTTCACCAGCCGCGCGACGTCGGCCTCGGCCTTGGCGAGCGCCGCCGGGCGGGCCTGCGCGATCAGGTCGTCGGCCTTGGCGCGATCGGGATCGCCGTCGAGGGTGAAGTCGTAGACCACGTCGACGCCGGTCCGCACCGCGTGGTAGTCGCGCGCCGCGAGCGCGGTCGCCATCGCCGCCACCGCGTCGGCCGCGCGCTTGCCGCGCTGGGCCTGATCGAGCAGCGCCGGCGCCATCGGGTGGTTGGCCGCGGCGAGATCGTGGGCCAGCGCCACCGCGGTGTCCCAGCGGCGGTCGACGATGGCCTGCTGCGCCTGGGCGTACAGCGCATCGGCGCCGGCGTCGGGGCCGACCGACGCGTCGATCGCGGCCGCGGCGTCGGCCAGCAGCGCCGCGTCGCGCGGAGGTCCGGCGTCGACCGCGCGCGCCCCGCCGCCACCGCGCGCGACGATCGCCGCGACCGCGCCGCCGCCCACCAGCACGACCGCGACGGCGATCCACACGCCGGCGCGCCGCGGCGCAGGCGCGGCCCCGGCAGACGGCGCGGCGACCGGCGCGCTCGCGGCGGGCGCGGTCGGCGCGGGACCACGCGCGGCGCCGACCGGCGTGTCGGCCAGCGTCGCGGCCACGCCGAGATCGACCGCCGGGCCCGGCGGCGCGGCGGACCGCGCGCTCGTCGCCACCGCGATCGGCGCGCCGCTGGTCGCGCCGAGCTGCCCGAGCTGCGCCGCCAGCTCGTCGGCCGACGCCGGGCGGCCGGCCGGATCCTTGGCGAGCAGCCGCGCCACCAGCGCCTCGACCGCGGCCGGCGCCTCGGGCGCGAGCGTCCGCAGCGCCGGCGGCGCGACGTACAGGTGCATGCCGATGATGCCGCCGACGCCGTCGCCCTCGAACGGCAGCCGGCCGGTGATCATCTGGAACAGCATGCAGCCGAGCGAGTACAGGTCGGCGCGGTGATCGACCGCGCGCGAGCCCTCGCACTGCTCGGGCGACATGTAGTGCGGCGTGCCCATGATCGCGCCGGTCGTGGTGTGGGCGACGCCGCCCTCGCCGGTGAGCTTGGCGATGCCGAAGTCGAGCAGCTTGACCCGCTCGCCGCCGGCCACCTCGGGATCGGCGACCAGGAACGTGTTGTCGGGCTTGAGGTCGCGGTGGACGATGCCGGCGCGGTGGGCGGCGGCCAGCGCGGTCGCGATCTGCCGGGCGATCACCAGCGCGGTCGCCACCGGCAGCCGGCCCAGCCGCGCCAGCCGGGTCGCCAGCGACTCGCCGTCGAGCAGCTCCATGACGATGTAGGCCGCGCCGTCGGGCGCCACCCCGAAGTCGTAGATCTCGACGATGCTCGGGTGCTTGATCGCGCTGGCGGCGCGGGCCTCGGTGAAGAACCGCTGCACCGTCGACGGATCGCGCGACAGCTCGGCGCGCAACAGCTTCACCGCGGCCTTGCGCCCGAGCATCGTGTGCACCGCCAGGTACACCGCGCCCATGCCGCCGCGGCCGAGCTCGCGCTCGATCGTGTAGCTGCCGAGCGTCTGCCCGATCACCGGACGACGATAGCCTAGGGCTGCGGCAGCGACAGCACCACCGGCAGGTGATCGCTGACGTTGCCGAGGTAGCCGGGGAACTGCACGTCCAGCGGCGGGATGACCGCCGCGCGATCGCCGACCAGCCCGTCGAGGGCGACGCTGGTGAGGATGTGATCGATGATCTTGCCCGACGGGATGAAGCTGGCCTCGCCGGCGCTGGCCGCCGCGGCGGTGCGCATCCGGTAGGCGTCGGGGGCCAGGAGCGGCGCCAGCACCTGGGAGCCGTCGGTCAGCGCCTCGTTGTAGTCGCCGAGCACCACGAACTCGGGGTCGCCGGCGCCGGCGAGGTGGCCGCGCAGGTAGGTGTCGAGCGTGCGCGCCGCGGCGGCGCGGCGATCGGCGTCGGCGGCGTCGGCGCCGGCCTTGAGGTGCACGCCGATCACGTCGACGGTGAGCGCGCCGACGGTCACCGGCACCCGCAGCGGCGGGCGCGGGAAGCCGTAGCTGTCGGTGACGAACAACAGCTCGGGCGCGCCGACGGTGACCAGGCCACGGCGGTAGATGAGGCCGATCTTCTGGTACGAGGTCGGCGTGTACGCGTGGGTCGACAGCACCGCGTCGTACGCCGGCAGGCGATCGAGCAGCTCGCGCCAGGCGGCGAGGCTGGCGATCTCCTCGACGACGATCACGTCGAGGTCGAGGCTGGTGATCAGATCGGCGACGTAGGCCGGCGTGCGCGAGGTCGCCGGAAAGTTCTCGATGTTCCAGCAGGCGATGTCGAGCGTGGTCGCCGAGCCAAGCGCGGGGACGGCGTCGGTGCGCGGCGGCGGGTAGGCGTCGGTCGCGACCGCGTCGATCGCCGCGTCGGCCGGGGCGGCGCCGCCGTCGACCAGATCGCACGCGCCGAGCGTGGCCAGGAGCACGATGGCGACGGCGCGCATCCCTCCGCGTACCACGCCCGCCGGCGACCGTCAGCTCACGATCGCGCGGGCCACGCGGATGCCGTCGAGCGCCGCCGAGACGATGCCGCCGGCGTAGCCCGCGCCCTCGCCGGCCGGGTACAGATCGGCCAGGGTCGGCGAGGCCAGCGTGGTCGGGTCCCGCGGCACCCGCACCGGGCTCGAGGTGCGCGACTCGACGCCGACGACGACCGCGTCGGCCGACACGTAGCCGCGCAGCTGCTGATCGAAGCGCGCGAGCGCGACCCGCAGCCGCGCCGCCAGGTCGAGGCCCGACGCCGCCAGCACCTCGCCGACGTCGGTCGCGGTGACGCCGGGCACGTAGCTGGTGGCGGGCGCGGTGGTCGAGCCGCGCCCGGCGACGAAGTCGGCCACCCGCGTCGCCGGCGCCTTGAGCTGGCCGCCGCCGGCGACCGCCGCCGCGACCTCGAGCCGGCGCTGCAGCTCGACGCCGGCCAGCGGGCCGGTCAGCCCGAGCGCGGCCAGGTCGGCCTCCTCGATCGCCACCACCAGGCCGCTGTTGGCGAACGGCGAGTCGCGCCGCGACAGGCTCATGCCGTTGACGACGACGCCGTCGACCTCGGTGGCGGCCGGGACGATCCAGCCGCCCGGGCACATGCAGAACGAGAACACGCCGCGCGGGCCGCCGGGCCCGTCGGTGGTGTGGGCCAGCCGATACGGCGCGGCGCTGAGCCGCGGGTGGCCGGCGGCGCCGCCGTACTGCGATCGATCGATCAGCGCCTGCGGGTGCTCGATGCGCACGCCGACCGCGAACGGCTTGGCCGCCAGCGCGACGCCGGCGTCGACCAGCAGCGGCCAGACGTCGCGGGCCGAGTGGCCGGTCGCCACCACCACCGCGCGGCCGGTGAGCTGCCGGCCGTCCGCCAACCGGACACCGGCGACCCGGCGCTGGCCGCGGTGATCTTCGACGAGGAAGCCGACCACCTTGGCCGGCAGCTCGAAGCGCACGCCGAGCGCGACCAGCCGCTCGCGCATCGCGGTCAGCACCTTGGGCAGGCGGTTCGAGCCGATGTGCGGGCGCGCGTCGACCAGGATCTCGGCCGGCGCGCCGTGCAGCGCGAGGATCTCGATCACGTCGCGCACGTCGCCGCGCTTGTGCGCGCGGGTGTAGAGCTTGCCGTCGGAGTAGGTGCCGGCGCCGCCCTCGCCGAAGCAGTAGTTGCTGTCGGGATCGACCACGCCGTGCTGGGTCAGGCCCTTGAGATCGCGGCGGCGCGCCTGCACCAGCTTGCCGCGGTCGAGGACGATCGACGCCACGCCGTGGCGGGCCAGCTCGTACGCGCAGTACAGGCCGGCCGGGCCGGCGCCGACGACGATCACCGGATCGCCGGCGACCGCGCGCGGCAGCGGCGCGGCCAGCGGCGGCGGCTCGGCCGGCCGCACGCCGACGGTGAGGTGGAAGCGCACGCGGCGGTGGCGCGCGTCGATCGCGCGGCGCCGGACCTCGAGCGGCGGCAGCGCCGCGGGATCGACCGACAGCTTGTCGGCCACCGCGGCGCGCACCGACGGGTGATCGGCGGCGAGGCTGGGCGCGTCGAGCGGCAGATCGAGCTCGAGCTCGAGCTCGTCGTCCCACGCCACGGGCTCGATCATGGGCAGCGGGCTCCGCCGTCGTGGACCGTCACCCGATCGAGCCCGAGCGCGCCGTCGAGCGCGCGGTAGCTGGCGATCAGCCCGACGAACCAGTCGATGTGGGCGCCGACGATGCCGCCGCCGGTGTCGGCCGCGAGCACGCAGCCGTCGTGGACGAAGCCGCCCCACGGCGCCGCGCCGGGCACGGCGACGCCATCGAGCTCGGCCACCCACAGCTTGGTGCCGTAGGGGATCACCGCGGGGTCGACGGCGATCGAGCGGTACGGGACCAGCGGCCGATCCTGCACGCCGGTGCCCCACGGGTGATCGGCGGGCGGCTCGACGTAGCACGGCGACCGCGCGCAGCCGCAGCTGCCGTCGACGTTGATCAGCCGGCCGTCGGTGAGCCGGCCGGTGCCCTCGATGTCGACCGCGGCGGCGAAGCCGGACCGCACCGTGGCCAGCGGCGTGCAGCCGGGGCGGTACAGCGTGGTGGTGGCGGCGCCGGTGAAGTCGTCCTCCGACGTCACCCAGTAATAGGTGAGCTGGAAGCTGCCGCGCGACGCGCCGGCGGGCGGCCGCGCGGCGTCGATCGGCGGGGCCGCGGCGTCGACCTCGGCCGCGGCGTCGACCTCGGGGGTCGCCGATCCGCTGCACGCGGCGGCCAGGAACGCGATCGCGAGCCAGCGCATCGGCGCGCATCCTGCCACGGCGATCGCCGCCGGTGGGGCGCGCGGGGCGCCGAACGCACGCGACGCGATCAGGCGCTGGCGCGGTGGGCCCGGGCCCCGCGGGCGGCGAGATCGTGGGCGAGGTGGCCGATCAGATCGAGCGCGGTGGCGATCCGCGGGGTCAGCGGCTGCCCGCACGACAGCCGCAGGCACGCGCTGAACCGCTGCTGCCGCGCCGAGAAGATCGGCCCCGGCGCGATCGCGACGCCGCGGGCCAGCGCGCGCTCCTGCAGCACCAGCGTGTCGACCGCGCCCGGCAGCTCGACCCACAAGACGAAGCCGCCGCGCGGCGCCGACACCCGGGTGCCCTCGGGGAAGCGCGCCAGCACCTCGTCGCGGTAGCGCGCGACCTGCCCGGCGACGACGTGGCGCAGCCGCCGCAGGTGGCGATCGTAGCTGCCCGACGACAGCATCTCGGCGACCGCCATGCCGGTCAGCGTCGGGCACGCCAGCGACTGCGAGAACTTCAGGCGCTCGATGTCGTCCTGGTAGCGCCCGGGCGCGATCCAGCCGACGCGGTACCCGGGCGCCAGCGTCTTGGACACCGAGCCGCACAGGAGCACGCGGCCGTCCTTGTCCCAGGCCTTGATCGGCCGCGGGCGCGCGCCGTCGAAGCACAGCTCGCCGTAGACGTCGTCCTCGATGATCGGCACGTCGTGGCGCACCGCCAGCGCGTACAGCGCCGCCTTGGCGTCGTCGGGCATGATCGAGCCCAGCGGGTTGGCCGCGGTCGGCATCGTGACGATCGCGCGGATCGCCGTGGCCTTGAGCGCGTCGTGGAGCGCGGGCAGATCGATGCCGGTGCGCGGGTGGGCCGGCACCTCGACGACCTTGAGGCCGAGCGCCTCGATGGTCTGCAGGATGCCGAAGTAGGTCGGCGACTCGACGACCACCGCGTCGCCGGGCCGGGTCACCGCGCGCAGCGCCAGCGTGATCGCCTCGGTCGCGCCGATCGTCGCGACGAAGTCGTGCTCGGTCAGCGGCGCGCCCCAGCTGATCGAGCGGCGGGCCAGCGCGCGGCGCAGCGTGATCAGGCCCGGCGGCGTGTCGTCGCGCGCGCCCAGGGTCGACACCTCGCGGGCCAGCGCCGCGGCGATGCGGTTGAGCTGCGCGACCTTGAGCGTGCCGGGGTCGAGGTACGCGGCGGCCAGCGGCACCACGCCGGGGTCGCGCAGCGCCGCGATCAGCCGGGCGATGCCGTCGGACACCGCGGGCCGCGTCGCGGTCACCGACTTGCGCGGCGGCCGCGGCGCGTCGCCGTCGTCGGTGCGCCGCCGGACGAAGTAGCCCGACTTGGGCCGGGCCTCGATGAGGCCGGTGCCCTCGAGCACGCTGTACGCCTGCACCACCGTCGCCACAGACAGCGCGCGGTCCTCGGCCAGCCGCCGCACCGACGGCAGCTTGCCGCCGGCGCGCAGCGCGCCGCGCTCGATGGCGTCGCCCAGCTCGGCCGCGAGCTGCTCGTAGAGGTAGTCGCTGGGCATGACAGCTCGCAGTGTATCGTTCGCTCCGACACGCGACCAGCACAGATGGGGCCGTCGTCGCCGGCACAGCCGGCCCGCGGTGTGTACTGGTGGGAGATCGACGCGCCGGCACGCTGTGCTGGTCGCCGAGATCGCAACTGTCGCTGGCCGCGATCGCGCTCGGTGCCACACTGCCGCCCATGTCGACCAGCCCCATCGCCGCGCCCGCCCCGCCGGCCGCGCGCTCGTCGCGGCTGCTGCTGGCGCTCGCCGCGGTCTACGTGATCTGGGGCTCGACCTACCTGGCGATGCGGGTGGTCGTCGAGACGATGCCGCCGCTGGGCATGGGCGCCGCGCGCTTCACCGTGGCCGGCGCGATCTTGCTGGCGGTCGCGCGCGCGACCGGCACCGCCTGGCCGACCCGCCGACAGTGGCTGGCCGCGCTGCCGGTGGGCGCGCTCCTGTGCGTCGGCGGCAACGGCCTGGTGGCGATCGCCGAGACCCAGGTGTCGTCGGGGATCGCCGCGCTGTTGTGCGCGACGATGCCGCTGTGGATGGCGGTGTTCGCGACCGCCACCGGCGAGCGCCCCAGCGGTCGCGAGTGGCTGGGCATCGGCGTCGGCCTGGCCGGCGTGGCGATCCTGGTCGGCGGCGCCGAGCTCGCGGCGACGCCGGGCGCCGCGGTGATCCTGTGCGCGTCGCCGCTGTGCTGGGCGCTGGGCTCGGTGCTGAGCAAGCGGCTGACGCTGGCGTCGGGGCTGGCCGGCGCCGGCTCGCAGATGTTGCTCGGCGGGCTGTGCCTGCTGGTCACCGCGGCGCTGCGCGGCGAGTCGTGGCCGGCGCACGCCAGCGCGCGCTCGCTGGGCGCGCTGGCGTACCTCCTGGTCGCCGGGTCGCTGATCGGCTTCACCGCCTACGCCTGGCTGCTCAAGCACGCACGGCCGGCGGTCGCCACCAGCTACGCGTTCGTGAACCCGGTGCTGGCGGTGATGCTGGGCGTGCTGCTCTACGACGAGCCGCTGACCCGGCCGACGCTGATCGCCGCGCCGCTGGTGATCGTCGCGGTGGCGCTGGTGATCGGCGGCCGCCGCGCGCCGACCGCCAAGGCGTGATCAGCCGCGGGCGCGGCGCTGCTCGACCTGCCGGTGCATGACCCGCCCGAGGCGGTCGCCGAGCGCGCGCGGCGCCAGCCGCTCGAGCCCCCACGCCGCCCACGCCTCGGGGCCGACCGGCCGCACCGCGGTCGCGTGGCCGATCGCGCCGACGATCGCGTCGGCCACCCGGCTCGGCGGCCAGCCGCGCTCGCGGAACAGCTTCTGCGCGGTCGCCCGCAGCCCGGCCTCGCGCGCGGCGAACCGCGTCGCGTCGACGATCGCGGTGTTGATCAGGCCCGGGCAGATCGCCGTGGCGTGGACGCCGGTGTCGGCCAGCTCGGCGCGCATCGACAGCGTCAGCCCGAGCACCGCGAACTTCGACGCCTGGTACGCGATCACCCGCGGCGTCGGGTAGAAGCCGAGCATCGACGACACGTTGATCACGTGGCCGCGCCGCGCCGCGACCATGTTGGGCACGAAGTAGTGGCATCCATAGACCACGCCCATCAGGTTGACCCGCAAGGTCGCGTCCCAGTCGTCGAGCGAGGTGTCGAGGATGCCGCCGGCCTGGCCGATGCCGGCGTTGTTGACCAGCACGTCGACCGCGGGCTGCAGCCGGTGGCAGGCGTCGGCCAGCGCCGCGACCTGCGCGCGATCGCCGACGTCGACCCGCTGCGCGATCGCCACCGCGCCGCCGAGCTCGCGGGCCACCTCGTCGAGCCGCGCCTGATCGAGGTCGGAGATCACCAGCCGCGCGCCGCGCGCCGCCAGCGCCGCCGCGGTGGCCCGGCCGATGCCGCTGCCGGCGCCGGTCACCACGCACAGGGCGCCGTCCAGCGTCACGCCGGCACCGCCATCGTCGCCGCCGCCGCCTCGACCCGCGCCGCCTCGGCCTTGGCCAGCAGCGTCTTGGCGAGGTGGTAGTTGTCGTCTTGATCGGGGTGGAAGTCGCGGCGCAGGTACGCGCGGATGCCGCGCAGGAACACCCGCCGGAAGATCGGCTCGCTGGGCCGCACGTCGCGCATCGCGCGCAGGCTCCTGGCCGCCTGCCACGGCGTGATGCCGTCCTGCCACAACAGGTACAACGTCGCGGTCCACCACATCGACACCAGCATCGCCGTCGACATCGCCAGGCCGGCGACGCGGAGCGCGTACGACGAGTTCACCTGCTGCAGCACGTCGAACGCCACCGACTTGTGCTCGAGCTCCTCGGCGGCGTGCCAGTACAGCAGCTGCCGCATCGCCGGGTGGGCCAGCTCGAGCGGCACGTCGGCGGCGGCGCCGGCCGCCATGATCGCGGTGTAGTGCTCGGCGGCGGCGGTGGCGGCCAGGCGCAGCGGCGGCGGCGCCAGCCGCTCGAGCAGCGTGTACGACAGCCACTCGTAGAGCTTGAGGAAGCGATCGATCTCGTAGCCGTGGCCGCGCATCGCCGCGAAGAAGTCCTCGTGCGACCGGGCGTGGCGACCCTCCTGGCCGCCGAAGCCCTTGATCGCCTCCTTGAGCTTCGGATCGTCGATGCGATCGAGGTAGTGGTAGACCGAGCGCACGAAGAACCGCTCGCCGGCGGGGAACAGCAGGTTCACGCCGTTGGAGATCTGGGTCGGGACCGGCAGGCCGGCGAACCAGTGCTTGGGCACGCCGGCGAACTCGCGCGGCCCGGAGCGCGGGGTGATCGTCGGGCGCGCGGCGCGGTCGGCGCCGGCCGGGTCGGCGAGGTGGACGGGCAAGGACGGGGTGGCGGTGGTGGTCGTCATCTTGCCGAGCCAGGATGGGTCGTTATTGACCACAAGTCAATAGCGATCCGCGCCGCCGCCCCGGGGTGATGCGCAACCATGCGGGACCGCGGCGGTTGCGCGCCGCCAGTGGCCCGCGGTACCCATTGATCGGTGGCCCTCGCTCGCACCGGACGTCGCACCGCGCGCCTCGCCGCCAAGACCGTGGCCCGGGCCAGCAAGCGCCGCCCCGGCCGGCGGATCCGCCTCGACAACGACGCGCGCCGCGCGCAGCTGCTCGAGCTCGGCCAGAAGGCGTTCGCCGAGCGCACCTACGACGAGGTGTCGATCGACGACATCGCCCGCGCCGCCGGCATCTCGAAGGGCCTGCTCTACCACTACTTCCCGACCAAGCGCGATCTGTACGTCGCCGGCCTGCAGGCCACCGCCGACGATCTGGTGGCGCGCACCGTCGGCGCCGCCGATCCCAAGCTGCCGCCGCTCGAGCGCATCCGCGCCGGGCTCGACGCGTACCTCGACTTCGTCGTCGCCCACGCCCGGCCGTTCGCGGCGCTGCTCCGCGGCGGCATCGGCTCGGACCCCGAGGTGGCCGCGGTGGTCGAGGGCACCCGCACCCGCTACATGGAGCGGCTGTTGCTCGACGCCGAGGGCACGCCGCTGGCGACGATCGCCGCCAGCGAGGTGCCGATGGTGCGGATCGCGGTGCGCGGCTGGCTGGGCTTCGTCGAGGCGGCCAGCCTCGAGTGGCTGCTGCGCGGCCAGGCCGATCGCAAGCAGCTGCGCGACCTGCTGGTCGACACGCTGCTGGTGACCGTGCGCGCGGTGGTGGGACCGCCCCTGACCGGAGGCTGGTGATGGCGAAACGGACCCTGACACCGCCGGGCTTCCACCCGGCCGTGACGATCGACGCCGACGGCCACCTGGTCGGCGAGCGCGACACGCTGACCGCCTGGGGCGACGCGTTCGCGTCGGGCGTCGAGCTGTGGGCGATCGCCCACGACGAGCGCGGCCGCCCGCTGGCCGCCGCGGCGCGCGTCCCACGCGCGTGGCAGCGCAAGGTGGTCGAGCGCATCAGCCGCCAGCGCGCCGCGCGCCGCGGCACCCACCGGCTGCGCTTCGAGGCCGCGGCGGCGACCGTGCTGCTCGACATCTTCGAGGGCGCGGCCCGCGGCGATCGCGCGCTCGCGCAGGACGCGCTGCACGAGTACGGCGACATCCTGCACCGGACGGTGTCGCACCGGCTGCGCGCGTCGATGGTCGCCAACCTCGATCGCGTGCGGCGGCTGCTCGACGACGCCGGCCGCGCGCTCCTGGCCACCGGCCGGCAGCGAGTCACGCCGAGCACGCCGCCGTACCGCGCGTGGTTCGCCGACGGCCGCACCGAGGTCCGGCTGCTGTGCCAGGTGCAGGACGTGTTCTTCGCCGACTGGAAGACGGTGTTCCGCCGCCTCGGCTTCCGCGTCGTGCGCCAGGTCGACGCCAAGCGCATCCTGTACCGGCGCGACGACGTCGTCGCGGGCGTGCCGACGACGTTCCTCCTCGACTACCGGCAGAAGGGCGAAGGCATCTTCGCGGCGCTGCACGACCCGAAGTTCGACGGCGTGATGTTCCTCGGCCACTCCGACTGGTGGGCGCGGGTGCCGCGCAACCTGGCCCAGGATCACCACCACGCCGAGGGCGCCGACAAGCTGCTCGTGCTGGTCATGTGCTTCGGCAAGCACTTCTACAACGCGCTGCGCGAGCGCTACCCGCGCGCGCACATCGTCACGACCAAGGACCCCACCGAGGATCCCGAGGACGAGGCGATGTTCCGCCACCTGCTCGACGGCATCGCCGCGCGCAAGACCTGGGCGGAGATCAAGGACGGCGCGGTCGCCGATCGCAAGACCGAGGACAACTTTATCTACCCCGGCGACGCCCGCTACGTCGCCGGCGTGCTCGACGAGGATCGCGACGGTCGGCTCGATCGCTTCGATCGGTTCTGCAACGTCGCCGGCTACCGCGATCTCGCGCCGGCCACCGGCGAGGACGCGTTCGTGCCCGATCCGCCGCACCTGCACCCGCGCGGCGTCGACGTGGCGCCGCGCGAGCTCGACGGCGGCAAGGTGCTCGAGGCGGCGCTGATGCTCAACTCGCTGTCCTACGACAACCAGTTCCTCGACACGATCAACCAGGACCAGCGGGTGGTGGCGGCGGGCTGGCACGTCCCGCGCCCCGGCGATTTCGGCTGCACCCGGTTCACCGAGGCGCGCCTCGACGGCCAGACCGTCGTCCGCATGTCGTGCAGCGTCCGCTACGCGCGCGCCGCGCAGCCGGCGCTGACCGCGATGGCGGTGTACGAGGGCTGGCAGTACTTCGCGGCGCGGCTGCGGCTGCCGCGCGCGCGCCGGCTCGACACCATCGACGTCACGCTGATGGGCCTGATGCTGGTCGCGCACGCGCTGGCCAACGCCGCGTACGACGACCACGGCGCGTACTTCCGCGCGTTCATCCGCCGCTACGGCTTCCCCGGGCAGCTGCCGCTGGCCCGCGTGCTCCAGCACGTCGAGATCGATCACGACTGGGAGTCGGGCGGCTACCGGGCGATCGCCGCGCTGCGCCGCGAGCTGTCGCCGGCCCAGCGCGAGCGCCTGGAGCGGCTGCTGCATGGCTGACGGCGAGGGTGCGCCCGCGGGCGGCTGGCCGGCGCTCGACGCCGAGCCATGGCCACGCGGCGCCGCCGTCCCGCCGTTCCCCGCGTACTCCGAGTTCATGCCGGCGCCGCTGGTCGAGCGCAAGCCGACCGGCGAGGCGCTCGGCGAGGCGCGCATCGCCGGCGACGATCACGGCTGGCGCGTCACCGCGCGCGAGGCGACCCACGAGCTCGAGCCCGGGCTGGCCGCGCTGGCGGCGGCGCTGGCGCCTCGGCTCGCGGCGGTGCTCGACGACGACGCCCACACCCGCGGGCTGTCGCGCGATCTGATCGCCGGCAACCGCTACCTGCCCGACGTCGCGCTGCCGGCGGCGTCGCTGAGCGCGCCCCTGATCGCGGTGGTCGGCGTCGCGCTGAGCCGCACCCAGGACGACAAGGGTCGCGTGCGGTGGACGCTCCTGGGCGCGAGCGACCTCGGCCCCGGCCCGGCGTTCTGGGCCGGGTTCCACCGCGGCCCGCGCGCCGCCGACGAGCTCGACGGCGCCACCGCGGCGGCCCGGCTCGCGGCGCTGGTCGCGCCGATCGTCGACGTGCCGCGCCCGAGCGTCGCGGCGCTGCGGCGGGCCGGCGTCCGCATCCTGCCGGCCGGCGACGATCCCGACCTGCCGGGCTGGGGCGACGAGCGCATCCCGCGCGGCCTGCGGGCGCTGCTCGTCGACGACGCCGGCGCCTGCGCGCGCGGCGTGCGCGCGGTGATCACGTTCCGGCCGTGGGCGCGGCTGCCGGGCGCGCTGCGCCGCGCCGCGGCCCGCGGGACGGTCGCGCTGGTGCCGTCACCGGTGGCGCTGGCGTTCGCCGGGCACCGCGGCTACCGCCGGCTGGCGAGCGCGCTGCCCGGCGCGATGCAGCTGCCGCTCTTGCGCGCGGTGCCCGAGGGGCTGCGCGGCCTGCGCGTGCCGCAGTCGGGGTGGATCGATCAGGGCGGCCACGCCGGCGCGGTCACCCACGGCGGGATCCGCGATCGCGTGCGCCGCACCCACCGCTGGCAGCGCGTGCGCAAGGACGCCGACGACGTCGCCGCGGTCGACTTCGCCGACCGGGTCGCCGACGCGCTGTTCGCGAACGACGCCGGCGTGCTCGGCCTGTACGACAAGCCGCTGGCCCGCAACGCGCAGGTGTGGACCGCCGACTACCGGCTGGTGCTCGACGGCCCGCGCGCCGATCGCGCGGCGGTGGCGGCGGCGGCGCGCACGGTCGCCGGCGGCGGTCACTTCGGCTATCGCTTCCACTGGCCGCCGATGCGGGTCGGCGCGCGCGAGGTGGTGTGGCACCGCGCGCTGGCGTTCGTCGTCGACGCGCCGGCCGCGGCGCCGCGCCAGCTCGACGTCGGCGCCGGGGTGCTGGTGGCGAGCCGCCCCGGCGCTGCGCCGATCCACCTGTGGCCGCGCGCCGACGCGCGGCCGCCCTGGACCGCGCTCGAGCGGGGCTTCGCCGGCCACGCCGAGGCCCGCCACGACGTGCGCAAGCTGCTCGACGCCCGCGCCCGGCTGGGCGAGCCGCTGCCGCCGTCGCTCGCGACCCGGCTGGTGTCGGCCGATCGCGACGCGCGCTGGGCCGCGTGGCGCGCCGCCCTGCCCGGCCACGCCGCCGATCCGGCCGCCGCGCGCACCGTCACCGCGGCGATCGATCGCGCCGTCGCGCGCCGCGAGCCACCGCCCGACCGCCCGCGCACCTTCGCGCGCACCGCCACCCGCGCCTTCGAGGAGCGCTACTGGCGCACGATCGCCGGGCTGGCCCACGCCACCTGGCGCGCCAAGAACAACGCCGACGGCGTCGCGCCGGCGCGCCCCGGCCGCGACCTCGACGGGCTCGCCGACGAGCTGGCCCGTCGCCACCAGGCCGCGATCGCCCGCGCCGGCATGGGCCACCGCGCGGTGGTCGGCCACCACTGGTTCCGCTGGACCACCGAGTTCGACATGCCGTGGTCCCACGGCTGGGTCGCCAACCAGCTCCACGGCCCGCGCGAGCGCAACGTGATCTGCGTGATCCCCGGCCGCGATCGCACGCGCGCCGTCGTGCTCGCCGATCACTACGACACCGCGTACATGGAGGACGTCTACGACGGCAAGCTGCGCACGGTGCGGGCGGGCACCCGCCACGCCGCCGCCGGCGCCGACGACAACCACAGCGCCACCGCGGCGCTGCTGCTCGCGGCCGACGTGCTCCTGCCGATGAGCGCCGCCGGCCAGCTCGCCCACGACGTCTGGCTGGTGCACCTGACCGGCGAGGAGTTCCCGGGCGACAGCCTCGGCGCGCGCGCGCTGGCCCGCGCCCTCGTGGCCGGCGACCTGACGCTGCACGCGGCCGGCAGCGATCGCCCGATCGCGCTGGGCGGCGTCGCGATCGCCGGCGCGATCGTCATGGACATGATCGCGCACCGCGATCCCCGCGCCGGCTACCGCTTCCAGATCGCGCCGGGCGAGAGCGCCGGCGCGATGCGGGTGGCCGCGGCGCTGCACCGCGCGACCGAGGCGTGGAACCGCGGCGCCGCCCGCTGGAACCGCGCCCAGGCCCGGGCCGCCGCGCGCCCCTACCGCCGCCGCGCCAACGGCACGCGGGTGCCGACGATCGCCCCGCACCCCACGCTGGTCGGCGAGCTGCGCCCGCACTGGCACTGGTCGTCGACGGTGTTCAACACCGACGCGCAGTGCTGGTCGGATCTCGGCCTGCCGATCGCGCTGGTGATGGAGCACTACGACATCGATCGGCAGGGCTACCACGACACCCACGACACGCTGGCCAACATCGATCTCGACTTCGGCGCCGCGATCGCGGCGATCGCGATCGAGGCCGCGACCGCGCTGGCGATCGACGGCGGCTGATCACCGCGCGGCGCAGGTCGGGATCTCGGCCAGCGGCGTGCGCCAGCGGACGACGCTGGCGGTGCCGGGCTCGCTGGGGATGCGATCGCGGCGCGGGAACTCGTCGGCGATGTAGACGTAGGTCAGCTCGAGGTTGAGCGGCTCGGCGGGATCGGCGTCGGGGTCGCCGTCGGCCAGCGCGGCCAGGTCGACCGGGAACCGCCGCGACGCGCCGGGGTCGAGGCCCGAGTCCCACACCGTGCGCTTGCCGCCGTCGTCGGCCTCCTCGAAGCGCCGCCCGAAGAACGCCTCCCACACGCCGGCGGGCGCCGACGAGCGCCACACCCGCAACAGCAGGTGGCGGTGGATGTCGCCGGTCGGGATGCGGTGCCCGGCCGCCGCGTTGGTCAGCTCGACCTCGAGCGCGCCGGCCCGCCGGCACCAGCTCACGACGAACGCCCCGGCCAGCATCTCGGGCGCGTGGCCGCCGGGGAACGCGTGATCGTGGCGCGAGCCGTGGCAGGTCAGGCACCCGGCCGGCTCGCGCGCGTAGGGCCCGGCCGCGAACGACGTCACCGTCGTCTGCATCGGGTGATCGGTCATCGCCACCGCGCGGCCGGCCCCGTCGAGGATCGGGAACGTGAACTCGTGGCAGTCGGCGCAGAACGCCGGCGCGCCGAAGCTGGCGTCGACGACGGTGTCGTGCGGCGACGCCGCGGCGCGGGCCTTGGCCACCAGCCGCCCGCCGCGCACGTGGCACGTCGCGCACGACACGCCCTGCGCGGCCAGGCGATCGTCGCCGCGCGCCAGCCCCTCTTGCTGCGCGGTCAGCGGCGCGTGGCAGTTCACGCACCACGGCTTGGGCGCGGGGCCGTACTCGCGCTGGAAGATGCCGTTGGTCCAGGCCAGGCCGTGGCGGCTGTGCTGCCACTCGGCGGTGATGCCGGCGTGGCACGCCGCGCAGGCAGTGGCGTCGAGCAGCGCCGGATCGCGCGTGCCCGGCTCGATCGCCACCTGCCCGCCGCGCGCGCGCGCCTGCCACGCGGGCGGCGCCGCGGCCGGAGCCTCGGCGGCCGGCGTCGGTCCGCACGCACCGGCGGCGACCAACGCCAGCAGCGCCGTCACCGCCACCGCGGCCAGCGGCCTGCGGGTCACGGCGTGATCTGCGCCGCGTCGAGCTCGGAGCCCTGGGCCAGCAGCGCGTGGCCACCGCTGATCATCGGCCGCTCGCCGGTCGACCAGCGGTAGCCGTCGATCGCGCCGCCGCTGACCACCAGCTGCAGCCGCCCGTCGGCGCCGTAGATCAGCACCTGCAGCGCCGCCGACGGGTAGTAGCCCTCGCGCCCCTCGACCAGGCCGCACCGGCCGATCACCAGCGCGCGCACCTGCGCCGGCGCGTTGGGATCGGTCGACGCCATCCGCTTGACCCAGACCGCGTCCTTCTTGCACCGCTTGTCGACGGTCTCGACGAACTGGCTCGGCGTCTTGGTCGCCTTGATGTCGAGCACGCGCAGATCGGCCGCGTTCATCGCCGCGGCCTTGTCGAGCACCGGCAGCCGCAGCGCGCGGTCGGAGTACCAGGGCCCCTCGCTGCCGGCGAGCTGATCGAGGCCGGGGCGCTCGAAGCCGTCGGCCTCGGGCAGCGCGGTCTTGGCCTTCGGCGCCACCTGCGCCGCCGGCAGCGCGTCGAGCTCGGCGACCACGGCCTTGCCCAGGGCCAGCGCGTCCTTCCACTCCTTGAAGCGCGGGTTGGCGGTGGCCGCGGCGATCATGTCGGCGACGCCGCAGTCGTCGTTGCACACGCTCTGCACCTCGGTGGTGGTCACCTGGTAGCTCGGGTGCAGCGGCAGCGCGACCTTGGCGCCGCCGTAGGCCTTGGCCGCGGCCAGCCGCGCCGCGCGCCACGCCAGGAGCGCCTTCTTCTTGTTCTTCTCGAAGCCGGGGTTGTCGGGCGTGGTCGCGGTCGCGAACACCTGCACGTCGCTGATGCACAGGTCCTTGTACTTGGTGCCCTCGTAGACCGTGCCGACCTTGAGCTCGACCGCGCGCATCGGGCCCGCGGCCTGGTTGATCGTCAGCTCCTGCCAGCCGTCCTGGTCGGCCAGGGTCGCCTTGACCTCGGTCTTCGACGGCAACAGCCGCACCACCACGTCCTTGGCGCGCGCGTTGGCCGCGAACAGGCCCTTCGACTTCTGGTAGCCGTTCCGGATCTTCAGCCGCACGGTGGTGGTGCCCTCGAGCGGCGTCACCTGCAGGCGCAGCCACTCGCCGGCGCCGCTGCCGGCGCTGCCCTCGACCCACGCGGTCTTGGCGTCGTCGTCACCGACGTAGTTGGGGTGGTAGTTCTCGATGAAGCGGTTCCAGTCGCCCCACAGAAACGAGCTGGCCTCGGCGGTGTCGGTGTACAGGCGGCGCTCGACGGCCTCGCCGGCGGAGGCCGAGCCGGCGGCAGCGACGAGCGCGAGCGCGCCCACGAGACGGGACAGCGAGCTGGCGAGGGACATGGACCGGATCCTTTGCGGGCGCGACCGAGCGCTCGTCCGTCGAGCGCGCGGGCCCCGAGCGAGGCTCGCAGGCGTCGCGACAACGCGCAAGCCACGCCGCCGATTCCCGCCCGATCAGCCGCCCGAGCTCACGGCGAGACGAGGCCGGGCAGCCTCACCAGCGCGGTGGCGTCGCCCTGCTCGCCCTCGTCGCCCTCGCCGTGGACCCGCAGGATCGCGAACCCCGCCGACCCCGCGTCGGCGATCGTGTACCAGATGGCGGCCGAGCTGACGCCCAGGCCCTTGCGCAGCTTCGGCGCCTTGACCGCCTTCTTCTTCTTCTTGCCGTCGAAGACCGTCACCGTCTTGGTCTTCCAGTTCCACTTGAACTTCACGTTCCACGTCGCCACGTCGACCGCCGGCGTCTCGAAGCGGTGCTCCTCGAGCCAGATCGGGTTGTAGCCGACCTGGGCCAGCGCGTCGATCAACGTCGCGCGCGCCGTGGCCAGCGCCGCCGGATCGCGGGCCGCGTCGCGCACGGTGATCACCGTCGGCTTCTTGGCCGAGGTGTCCTGCACCCGGACCTCGCAGTCGACCGCGCCGGCGTCGAGCCAGCAGCCGCCCCACGCCGCGTACTCGCAGTCCATGCCGCAGGCCTCGACCATCGCCGACCAGGTGAACGGCGCGTCGCCGACGTTGACGTCGAGCAGGCGATCGGCGGTCGGGCCCCGGACGTCGGGGTCCTCCTGATCGGCGCGGGCGGTGCCGGCGCCGAGCAGCGCCGCGATCACGATCCAGCGAGGTGTGCGCATGGCGCGATCGTACGCCGATCCGCGAATCGGTGGCATGCTGCGCCGATGGAACTCGAGGCATCCGACTTCGCGGCGCTCGACGACGCCGGCAAGCTGGCGGTGGTCGAGGCGCTGATGCTGGTGGTCTACGCCGACGGCAAGGTCACGCCCGACGAGATCCGCCGCTTCGACGGCGTCATCGCGGCGCTGCCGTGGGGCGTCAGCCCCGAGGTGCTGCGGGCGCTGCTCGCCGGCGCCAACCAGCGCCTGGCCACGCTGTCGACGCCGGTGGCGATCGCCGACTTCGTGGCCAACCTGGCGAACCGCCTGCCCGGCGCCCCGCTGCGCGAGAAGGTGCTCTACACGATGGCGACGATGGCGGCGGCCGACGACGTGCTGCACCCGTTCGAGCGCAACCTGCTCGGCCTGTGCGTCGTGTCGTTCAACATCACCAGCGACCGCGTCGCCGCGATCAAGGGCGCGGTCGCCGCCGTCCACCCGGGGAATTGAGTGCCAGCGGGCTACCGGCGCTGACCGCTCAGGTCGCGTCGGCGGCCGCGGCGACCGGCGCCGCGGGCTTGGCGTGGCGCTCGGCGGTGCGGGCCATCATGAAGCGCATCACGTAGGGCATGCCGACCTGCACGGTGTTGAGCTTGGGCGCCAGCTGCGACGACAGCCCGAACATGATCACCGCGGCGCGCTCGACGTAGAACCAGCCCTCGGGGTAGGCGATCGACTTCATCAGGTCGCGCAGCTCGTCGCGCTTCATGTCGGGGTCGGCCAGCTGCTGCGCGACGTTGGGATCGATCTTCGAGAAGTCGGTGATGTTGAGGTTGAGCAGCTTCTCGAAGTACTTGCGCACGGTGCGCTCGAGCAGCTGGCGATCGCCGCCGTCGGCGACGAAGCCCATCGTGTTGATGCCGCGCACGACCATGTCGTCGTTCTTGGTGAGCAGCCCCTGCAGGATGTCGAGCATGCCGTCGGCGAGGTTGGGCGACAGCTCGGTCGCCGAGCCGAGGTCGAGCACGACGATCCGCGCCTCGCCGCCGGGGCCCTTCTGCACGAAGAAGTTCCCCGGGTGGGGGTCGGCGTGGAAGAAGCGATCGATGAACAGCTGCTTGTAGAACACCTGGGTCAGCTTGGTCGCGACCGCGTAGGGGTCGAGGCCCAGCGTCGACAGCGCGTCCTTCTTGCTGATCTTGACGCCCTCCATGAACGACATCGTCAGCACGGTCTTGCAGCTCCACGCCGGGTGCACCGTCGGGAACAGCGTGTCGGGGTCGCCCTCGAAGCTCTTGGCCATGCGCGCCAGGCAGCGCGCCTCGTTGGCCAGGTCGGTCTCGCGCGCCAGCATGTCGGCGAGCTGCTCGTGGACCCGCTCGATCTGGTTGATCGGGACGAAGTTCTTGTAGACCTTGAGCGCCCAGCCCAGCACCCGCAGATCGATGCGGATGATGTCGGCGACGTTGGGGTACAGCACCTTGACCGCCAGCCGCTCGCCGTCGGCGGTGCGCGCCTCGTGGACCTGGCCCAGGGACGCCGCGGCGATCGGCGTCTCCTCGAAGCTGGCGAACGCCGCCTTGGGCGACTTGCCCAGCGCCTTCTCGAACGCCTTGGCGATCGTCGCGTAGCGGTGGGCCGGTACCTCGTCCTGCAGGCCCTCGAGCTCCTCGGTGTACGACCGCGGCAAGAACGTGCCCATGATCGACAGGATCTGGCCGAGCTTGATGTAGACGCCGCGCAGCCGGACGAAGCCCTTGTACATGCGCCGCGCGTTCTTGCGGTGCACCTTCTTCCAGCGCTCGGGGGTGCCGAAGCGCCGCGGCCACAGCCGCGCGAACGACAGCGCCCACAGGTAGCTCAGGAAGATCATCCCGAACACGCGCGTCGCGCGAACCAGGCGGATCGCCGCCCACATCAGCCGGTCACCCGGTGTGCGTCATCCCCGTGCACGTGGCGCGATGGTAGCACGCGCCGGCCGGCTGCCCGCGTTGTCGCGTCACGCGGACCGAGCTAGCCTGCACGACTCGTCCATGGCGGTTCCCGTCGCATTCACCGTCAGCGCGCTCGAGGACATCGAGGCCGCCGATGCGTGGTGGCGCTTGAACCGCCCGCTCGCGCCCGACGCGATCGAGGACGAACTCATCCGTGTCGTGGAGATCTTGGCCGAGCATCCTGGCGTGGGCCAGCTCGTACCGGGCACACGCCACGCAGCGACTCGCAAGCTCGTGTTGCGTCGTATCGACTACCTGCTGTTCTATCGCGTCACCCCGACGCAAGTCGAGGTGCTGCGGTTCTGGCATGGCCGTCGCGGTGCGCGCCCGCGACTCTGACCGGTCAGGCCGACCGCAGTCGCCGCGCAGCCAGCCTTGTCAGAACCTCGGCCGCAGGCACGAGCTGTCCACGATCGGCCTGATCGTGCGCGGCGTTCAGCGCCGCGACGTCGTCGGCCGTGAGCGGGGAGTCGTCATCGACGACCTCGACCTCGACGTTCGTCCCCTCGGGCAAGGTCGCCAGCTCCGCGGCGACGGCGTTGCCGTTGCAGATCGTGGCGGTGATGACCCGGCTCATGGTGGCAGGGTAGCACGGCCGCCCGCGGCGCCGATCAGCAGGTGACGACGGTGACGGTGCAGGCCTTCGCGCTGGTGGCGTCGGCGTGGGCGCTCGCCGGGCCGCCGGCGGTGCCGATCGAGGCGACCGCGAAGGCGGTGATGACCGCGAGCACGAGCCCGAAGGCGAGGTCGCGGACGCGGTTCGAGCGGTTGCGAACGATGATCTCGTCGTAGCGGCTGGTGGTGGTCATGGCTGGCTCCTCGCTCGGATAGATGCGCCACGGTGCGGGTCGGCTGACACGTCCTGGCGGCGATCGCTATTTCACGATGCGGGCCAGCACCGATCGCCGCGCCGCCGCGACCGCCGCGAGCAAGCGCGCGCACTTGCGGCCGCGCCTCGGGCGCGCTCGGCCGCTGGTGCGACGGTCGCAGCCGTGTCGCACCCGCGGTGGCGGGGCGGTCAGGCGCGCGGTCAGGCGCCGCGCAGCAGCCGGGCCAGCTTGTTGCGGCCGATCCCGAGGCTGCGCGCCGCGGCCGACTGGTTGCCGCCGGCGCGCTCGACCGCGGCCACGGCGTAGCGGCGCTCCACCTCGGCGAGATCGAGATCGTGCGGCACCACCACGCCGACCGCCGGCGTCCCCGGCGCGCCGCGATCGAGCCCGAGCGCGACGGCGTCGATCACCGCGCCCTGGGCCAGCACGACCGCGCGCTCGATCGCGTGCTCGAGCTCGCGCACGTTGCCCGGCCAGCTGTGGGCGCACAGCGCCTGGCGCGCGTCGTCGGTCAAGACCGGCACGACCTTGCGGTGGCGGCGGCCGTAGATCGCGGCGAAGTGCTCGGCGAGCTGCAGGATGTCGTCGGCACCGCGGGCCGCGAGCGGCGGCAGCTCGATCTCGATCACCCGCACCCGGAAGTACAGGTCGCTGCGGAACTGCCCGGCCTTCACCATCGCCGCCAGATCGCGGTTGGTCGCCACCACCAGCCGCACGTCGCTGGTGAGGGTCTCGCGGCCGCCGACCCGCTCGAACTTGCGCTCCTGGACGAAGCGCAGGAGCTTGCCCTGCAGCTCGAGCGGGATCTCGCCCAGCTCGTCGATGAACAGCGTGCCGCCGGCCGCCGCCTCGACCTTGCCGATGACCCGCGCGTCGGCGCCGGTGAACGCGCCGCGCTCGTGGCCGAACAGCTCGCTCTCGACGAGGTTGGCCGGCAGCGTCGTGCCGTCGACCGCGACCAGCGGCGCGTCCTTGCGCTGGCTGTTGACGTGGATCGCGCGCGCGAACACGCCCTTGCCGGTGCCGGTCGCGCCGCGCAGGAGCACGGTGGCGTCGGTCTGCGCCGCCCGGGCGATCACGTCGTAGACCGCGCGCATCGTCGGCGACTGGCCGACGACGTGGTTGTAGCGGCCGCGCACCGCGACGCCGGGGCGCTGGAAGTGGCCGCGCAAGGTCGTGAACTCGAGCGCGCGCCCGATCTGATCGGCCAGCGCGCTGGCGAACGCGCGATCGCGATCGGCGAAGCCGCCGCCCTTGTGGTTGAGCACCTGCAGCACGCCGCGCAGGGTCGCGTCGGGGCCGCGCACCGGCACGCACAGCATCGACCGCGTCGTGTAGCCGGTGCGCTGATCGATCTCGGCGTGCCAGCGCGGATCGCGGGCGGCGTCGGCGATCATCACCGCCTCGCCGGTGCGCGCGACCGTCCCGGCGACGCCGCGCCCGACCGGCAGGCGCAGCTCGTCGAGCTCGAGGGCGTCGGCCAGCCGGGCGCGCAGCTCGCCGGTGGCGCCGTCGACCACCCACAAGGTCGCGCGCTCGGCACCGATCGCCCGCGCCACGCGATCGGCGCACGACGCCAGCAACTCGTCGAGCTCGACCTCGCGGGCGATCATCGCCCCCAGATCGGCCAGGAGCTCGAACCGCTGCTCGTCTTCGCTCATCGCGCGTGCCGGCAGCATAGCGCGCCGCGCGCCGACCGGGCCGATCACGCCACCTGCACCGCCGGCATCGACGCCTCGGTGCGCCGGGTGGCCCGGGTCTCGACGCGCATCACCGAGCCCTCGCGCGCCGCCGACGTGCCCGGCCGCGCCGCCGCGGCCCGCGCCTCGATCGCCGCGACCTGCTCGTCGGAGCGCCGCGGGTCGTGGTGGTAGAGCACGAGCTGGCGCACGCCAGCAGCGTTGGCGAGGCGGATCGCGGCCTCCCAGGTCGAGTGGCCCCAGCCGACCTTGCCCGGGTACTCCTCCGGCGTGTACTGCGCGTCGTAGATCAGCACGTCGGCGCCGTGGGCCAGCCGCGCGAGGTGCGGATCGACGCACGCGAAGTGCTCGGTGTCGGTGGCGTAGACGATCGACGCGCCGGCGTAGTCGAGGCGGTAGCCGTAGACCGGATCCGGGTGGTTGAGCTTGGCCATCGTCACGCGCACGTCGCCGATCGCGAACGCCTCGCTGACCCGCGGCTCGCGCCAGCGCAGCTGCGGCTTGACGTCGTCGAACTCGACCGGGAAGAACGGCGCCGACATCTGCCGGCGCAGCGCCTGCTCGAGCGGCATCACGCCGTTGGCGCCGGTGACCACCTCGACCCAGTTGCC